>Ga0307488_10000363_pt1 | contig 36482 bp, 33 predicted proteins | sample SB02metaG_FD_202248 | JGI IMG/M metagenome (GOLD analysis project Ga0307488, IMG submission 202248) | Sea-ice brine microbial communities from Beaufort Sea near Barrow, Alaska, United States - SB 0.2 | ecosystem: Environmental > Aquatic > Marine > Coastal | place: USA: Alaska | collected...
GCTTGTTATGTCCAATACCTACTGGCGCTATAAATCATCCAAAAACGCATCGATATCATCTTCTAATGCGGCTTCTTCTTCGGTTTTTTCTACTTTTCCATCTTTCACTTTAAATTCTAAATTTTGAAAATAAGCGCTTTTCACAAAAGCATAGGGATCGGAAGAAGAAGTCAGCTGCTGCTCTTGTTGTATCAAAGATGCTCTACTCTCTAATGCTTTAATTCCTACTCGCAAAACACTGAAATATAGGTTAAGCCCGTCAAGAGGAGAGTAAGATGTATCTACCACGTCTCCTACTGTACTGCGCACATCACTCGGTCCTCGAGCAGGTATCATCAAATAAGGCCCGGTATTTAGCCCCCATTTACCCAGAACCTCTCCAAATTCCTCTTCCTTAGGCTCTAAACCAATTTCACTGGCGACATCAATCAAGCCTAACAGCCCTACGGTAGAGTTCAGCAGAAAGCGCCCTAAACTGATAAAAGTGCCATCTAGTTTCCATTGCAACAGATTGTTAAGAGTGTTGGAAGGCTCTTCAAGATTCTCTGCTATGTTCAGTAAACCCGTGCGCGCGATTTGTGGCATATAATCCGCATAAGCTACTGCCGTAGGTCGTAATAAGTATTCATCTAATATTTCATAATTAAAATCCCAAATTGTGCGATTTAATGACTCTAAGGGATCTTTAGGATCGGCAAACTGCTGCGATTGTTCTATAGCAACAGACTGAGATGCACAACCACCAAGCAGCAACAACCCTGTCGCCAAAACGAAAACACTTACTTTATTCATTATAACTCTCTATCTATCGTTATTGTTTCTTGCGTTATTTCGTTCGCACTCAAAGTCGCGATCAATTCACCTTGAAAGTCCCCCGCTGATTGAGTCCCGTTTCCATCTATAGACACCCTAGCCACTAACTTAGCTTGTTGTAGTTGCGACAAGGTATAATTAGGTGTCATAGCATTGTTATCTGACAACTCCACCACAACAGGGAATTCCCCAAGGGGCATTTTTACTACGGCAGCAGGCATTTTCATTTGTCCGCTACTTTCCTGCGCGAATACGAATAGAAAACCACTTTCAGGCAATTTAGCCTGCAATTCATCACTGATATTAATCGTTACCGACACACGAGTTGAACTTAGATTGTCGGAAGTTAGATTAGGCTGGTTTTGAGCTACTTGTTGATTATCTTGATCTAGCTCGGTCTGTAATTGCAAAATACGTTGATTAACAGCAGCAAAGTTAGGATCAGTCTCCGGTATAAAAGCCACTAACCTTTGCCAATTTTCCAGTGCTAATTGTTTGTCACCTAACTCAGAGGCAGCAATGGCCAAAACCCCCATAGCATTAGTATTATTTGGTTCTAAATCCAGTATTTGCAACAGCGCTTGTTTAGCCTGTAATACTTGCTGCTCTTGACCCGTCATCAATAACGCTTGAGCATAGCTGGATAAAGTCCCCACATTATTAGGTTCAAATTTTAAAGACATTTCAAAGGCTTGAATGGCACTGTCTACTCTGTTGATCGCGCCAGATACCCTACCTAATAACATCCACCCCGTGGCATCTTCTGGGGTATCTACCAGTTTGGTTCTAAGCCCTAAAGCAAACGTTTGTAAATCTTTTAGGTTAAGGTTTTCATCGCCACTGATCATCCGTTGCCCAAGTTCGCTAGTTTGTTGTTGCGCCATCAGCCATTCATCAACAGGTTGAATCTGATTAGAGTATAAATACACACCTATGCCTACCGACAAACTAAGCAATGCACCGAGTGAAATAGCAATACCCACACTGGCCTCATTAGTTTGACTTGTTTTAGTTTCATCCAACAAAGCCAGCTTTAGCTCATTTTCTGACTGCAACCTATCTGAATCACTCAGCAAACCTTGTTGTTGCTCGGTGTGTAATTCAGTTAGACGTTGTTTAATCAGCCCTTTATTGGTTAATCTGCTGACAGAATCATCGTTGGCCTTTCTGAACCAAGGAAAAATGATAAACAATAGGAAAATAACAACAGATATTACTGCACCTAGATAAAAAAGACTCACTCGTCACGCTCCAAAATTGCTTGTGCTTTTGCTAGTTGTTCGTCGCTTATCTCAAGTGCTTGGCGTTTTCGAGTCATCACTACTCCAACCACAGCAACAACAATAAACAGTACTGGCAATAACCATAACCAAATGGTCATAGGGTTAACAGGCGGTTGGTAATAAACAAAATCGCCGTAACGTTGTTTCATAAAATCAATGACTTGTTGTCTGTCGTTACCTTGTTGCAGCAACTCATAGACCTTGCGTTTTAAATCCACTGCTATCATAGCGTCAGAATCGGCAATGTTTTGATTCTGACATTTAGGACAACGTAATTCTTTGGTTAACTCTAAAAATAGGGCATCTTTTTTAGGCTCATCAAAATGAAACTTATCTTCTGTCGCCAATGCTAGGCTACCGAAACAACCAAGCATTAAAATAACTAAAGTGCAGACTAATCGATTCATTGCGCCACCAAAGTGTCATATATAGGCGCAAACTTTTTATTCCAGACCCGTGGATTAATATCACCAATATGATGCAAACGTATCTTACCTTGTTGATCAATTAAGTAAGTTTCAGGTGCACCTGTCACCCCAAGATCTAAGGATAAATCTCGTTTTACATCAAATATATTGAAGGCATAAGGATTGCCTAATTGGTTGAGTTTAGCGGTTACCTCCTGTTGTACTCGTTCGACGGTTTTAATCCCAAAATCAGGATCAATATCTTGGTCGTAGTACAAGCCAACTATATGTTTACCCTCAACTTGCAACTCTGTGAGGTAGGGCAACTCAACGGCACAGGTGATGCACCACACTCCCCACACATTGAGTAACGTTACTTTGCCAAGAAACACGTCTTGGGTATAAGTTTGCTGGACATCCATCAAGTCAGGCAAAACAAATTCAGGCATGGGTTTTTCAAGCAAACTGGACTTATGCTCTCTAGGGTTAGAAAACAAACCTTGATACAAAAATATTATTAACCCTAAAAATAATCCCAATGGAATTAAATACAACGCCACTTTTTTCAAGATATTTGCTCCTTCAAAGCTGGATTTGGATTTGGAGTTGCATTAGCTTTAAGTTTGGTCCCTAATTTCGTCATTCGATACCGCTTATCGCTAATCGACAATACGCCGCCAAACGCCATTATAAATGCGCCTAACCATATCCAGTTAATAAAAGGTTTCACATAAATGCGTAACGACCAATCGCCATTTTTAAGCTGTTCGCCCAATGCTACAAATAAATCTCGGGTCAAACCCGAGTCGATGCCCGCTTCCGTCATAACATTTCTTTGTACAGGGTAAAAACGCTTTTCGGCAGCAAGTGACGATATCTTTTGCCCGTTTTGGAAAACATCTAGATGCCCAACATCGGCCGTATAATTAGGTCCTGCAAATTCAGAAACCCCTTTAAATACAAATTCATAACCTTGCAAGGTGACACCATCTCCTACCCCCATACGTACATTGCGCTCCACACTATATGCACTGACTAATGCAATGCCGATGAGTGTTACCGCAAAACCAAGATGCCCCGATACCATGCCCCAATGGCTTCGAGTCAGTTTTTTAAGGCTTTGTGAAATAGTGAATTTACCTGACTCAACTTGTGGCTGAATACGCTGCCGTATTTCCATGATAGTCGTAATAATAATCCAAAAACTCATGACTAAGCCTAACGCTGCCATATAGCTAGCTTGTTCGAAACTAGCATTCACCAGAATGCCAGCCGACACGCTTAAACCAAATGCAATCAATAGTTGTTTATATAACGCTTGAGGGGATTGGCTTTTCCAGCGTGACAGCGGGCCAATTCCCATAAACAGTACAAATGGCACAATAAGATAGGTAAACATTTGATTAAAAAAGGGTGCCCCGATTGAAATAGAGCCCATACCGATTTCTTTATGTACCAAGGGTAACAAGGTACCTAATAACACGACCAAAGTAGCCGCGGTTAAGAACACATTATTACCAATCAATAACACTTCTCTTGAAAACAGTTGGTATCTACCATTCCCTTTTAATTGCGGCGCCCTGTAAGCATACAAAGCCAAAGAGCCGCCGATAATTATGACTAGTAAGCCAAGGATAAATAAACCACGACTAGGGTCGCTAGCGAATGAATGTACAGAAACCAACACCCCTGAACGCACCAAGAACGTTCCAAGCAAGCTTAATGAAAATGCAGATATAGCTAACAATACGGTCCAAGACTTAAACACTTTGCGTTTTTCTGTGACAGCTAAACTATGGATCAAGGCAGTACCCACTAGCCAAGGCATAAATGAAGCATTTTCAACAGGATCCCAAAACCACCAACCGCCCCAACCCAATTCGTAGTAGGCCCACCAACTGCCAAGCGCTACGCCTACTGTTAGAAAAGACCATGCAGCCAAAGTCCAAGGCCTAGACCAACGCGCCCAAGTGGAGTCTAATTGTCCAGAAATCAGCGCAGCAAGCGCGAAGGCAAACGCCACCGAAAAACCCACATACCCCATGTACAACATAGGAGGGTGAATGATCATCCCAAAATCTTGTAACAATGGGTTTAAATCTTTGCCATCAATAGGAAAAAAAGGTAACAGACGATCAAAAGGGTTAGAAGTAAGCAACATAAACAAATAAAAGCCAATACCTACCATACCTAAAATAGATAACACTCTGGCGACCATTTTCATGGGGATAGCCTTACTAAACAGCGCTACCGCCACGGTCCAAATAGAAAATATCAACACCCATAGTAAAAATGAACCTTCATGCCCTCCCCACACAGCTGTTATTTTATAATAGATCGGCAAAGTACTGTTCGATGTGTTCGCTACGTAGGCTATGCTGAAGTCATCAGTGATAAATCCATGAGTCAGACAACCATATGCAAAAGCGGTAAATACAAACATGCCAATTGCCAAAGGTTTTGCCATTGCCATCATTTGTGAATGATTTTTATAAGCGCCCCACATAGGATAAATGGATAACAATATGCCCATCATGAGGGCCAGTACTAAAGTAAAATTACCTAATTCAGCTAACATATTTATATACCTCCCTCAGTTTTACCGTAGCTTGCCTGTGATGGTTTAACGTGTTTAATGCCTTTCATTTTTTCTGCCAGTTCTGGAGGCATATATTCTTCATCATGTTTAGCCAGTACTTCATGCGCTTCAATATAATTATTTTTAGTCAACACACCTGTCGCAACAATACCCTGCCCTTCGCGAAATAAATCGGGCAAGATGCCGTGATAACTCACTGTCACCGCAGGACCAATATCCACTAAATCAAAACTCACAGACAACGTTTCTTGATCCCGTTTAACGGTGCCGGGCACCACCATGCCACCGATGCGTAATCGTTGGCCGAGTTCTGGAATTTGGCCTTCTTTTCCATCAATAATTTCAGATGGAGTATAAAACAAGTCGATGTTTTGACTTAGCGCGTACAACATCAAACCCATACCACCGCTGACCACCAGTAAGATTGCAGATACAGCCATCAAACGTTTTTGACGCCTTGGGTTCATATTGTTTCTCCGTTAGTTCTTTGTTCAGCTGTGGCACTTTTCTCAGCTGTGGCACTTTTCTCAGCTGTGGCACTTTGCTCAGCAGCAGCTTTAATTCGTGCCTGCCTTGCTTGTTCGCTTAATACTTGAGTCAATAAGGTTCGTTTTGAAAAAAGTGAGTCTAACCACAAAACTAACAAACTAAGGGCTGCAGAACCAAAAGATAGCCATACATATAGGCCATAGCCCCCCATATCTAAAAAACTATTAATGTCTTCAAAATACATTATTTGCCCTCACTCGACGCTGAGTTTTTGTTTGCCAAAGCTACCACCCACGGGCGTTTGATTTCTCGATGTAGAATTTCGTTTTGCATGCGTAATAAAAAAACAGCTCCGCTGACGAGTGCCCAACCTAAGATAGACAATAAAAGGGGCCATAACATTTCTGGGGGCATAGACGGCTTGCCGAGTTTTAAGATGGTGGCGCCTTGATGCAGAGTATTCCACCACTCTACTGAGTAATGAATTATTGGCAGATTTATCACACCCACTATAGCCATTACTCCAGCAGCTTTACCCGCCTGTTGTTTATCTTCAAAGGCTTTATATAAAGAAATCACTCCGAGAAACAAGAACATTAATATCAATTGCGAAGTTAACCGAGCATCCCACTCCCACCAAGTGCCCCACATAGGTTTACCCCAAGCTGCGCCAGTAATAAGTGAAATAAAAGTCACAGTCGCACCTATGGGTGCAAGGGCCATCATCGCCATAAAAGATGTTTTAACTTGCCATACCAAACCAATAAAGGCAGCCAATGCCATTGCGCTGTATAGGCTTTTTGACAGCACTGCAGTGGGTACATGTACATAAATAATTCTGTAGGCTTCACTTTGCTGATAATCCGTTGGGGCATAGGCCAATCCCCAAACAGTTGCGAATAAAATCACAGCCAAACCCAACACACTAAACCAAGGCAGTAACCTTTGGCATAGGTGATAAGTTCGTTCAGTTTTAGCGTAAGGGTGTAACCACTTCCACATCAGGTTTGACTCACTCTAAGTGCATAAGCAATGGCAAAAGGCGCTAAAGCTAAAGAGAAAAGGAACATAGCGCCAATGATCGCCAGTTGTGCAGAGTATTGCAATTGCATTGAAGCAGATTCCACGGCAGAAGTAGCAAAAATCAACAAAGGAATAAATACAGGTAAAAGTAATAATGCTAGCAGCACACCACCGCGATTTAACCCAACAGTCAATCCTACGGCTATGCCACCAATTAAGCTCAATAATGGAGTGCCCAGTAGCAATGTTTTTAACAATGCCCAATACATCGGTTCACTCAAGTGTAAAAATAACGCCAACAAAGGCGACAATATGATTAATGGCAAAATACTTGTTAACCAATGAGCCACCACTTTGACTAAAGCAGCAGCAGGCAATGAGGTACTCGATAGCATCAGTTGTTCTAAGGATCCATCTTGAAAATCATCTCGAAACAATCGCTCTAAACCTAATAGCGAAGACAATATAGCAGCCACCCAAATCACACCTGGGCCGATGAGTTGTAATGTTTTAGGTTCAGGTCCCACTGCTAATGGAAATAAGCTTATCACCAAAATAAAAAATAACATTGGCTGCATAAGCTCAGCCCTTTGCCTATAAGCTAGCGCTAAATCACGCTTTAAAATAGCCATCAATGCTGCCACTAAATTCGATACTCCAATGTCAGTTCATCAGTTGGGCAATCTATCCGTAAAGCTTGATGGGAAGTCATCACCACTGCACCACCGCCAATGAGAAACGTAGTGATTTGTTTACTTAACAACTCAATACCTTGGGTATCAAGAGCAGTAAAAGGTTCGTCCAAGATCCATACTTTTGCATCTTGTTTAAACCAAAATCTTGCCAATGCCACACGTCGCTGTTGACCAGCCGACAAATTAGCAACTGGGATCTCTTCTAACCCAACCAACTTAAGCTGAGCTAAAGTATTAAATATTGTATCGACACAAACTGCGACTTGATGTTGCTTACACCAATATTCTAAGTTTTCCACCGCACTTAACGTTAAGTTAATTCCCAACTTGTGACCGAAATACACTAGATTAAGATGATAATTTTCGCGGCAATTTTTAATATTTTGTTGGGAAAAATACACATCGCCACAATCAGCGTCAACTAAACCAGCCAAGACCCGAAGCATACTGGTTTTACCCGCCCCATTTTGCCCTTTAACGTACAATAAAGTGCCCTGCTCAACGGCAAAGTTTAAGTTTTCGAACAATAACCTATCTCTTTTGATTACAGATAAATCAGTTACAGAAAGTACCGCCAAACCTACCCTCGACTTTTTCTATGCATTTTTTATAAAGAGCGCGGCAAATAATGCAGAAAATAGTGCAGAAAAAAATGCAGCAAAATAGATGTTAATAATATCATAGGGTTTGGCCCTAACCTACTAGCTAAGACAAATAGTTCATGGCAATTGGTAACAAAATAATCAAAAAAGTGAGCATACTAAACAGAATATAATTAACTGAATAAATAAGCAGATTAGCCAATCTACCTTTGTTACGCGTAAACTATAATTTAACTCATACTTCTGAATTTCAGCCGATAACGTCTTATGCCTGACATCTCACAATCATCCCAAGCAACCATATCTCAGGCACTCACTCAACTGAGTCAAGTAGCCTCGACGTCTGACGTGACCCGACAAGGTGTTGATGTATTGGTAAAACACCTTGCTGGTAATGTCTTAAGTTTAAGCAAAAACACTGTTTTGCTTAGTAAAGTCGCTCTGCTAAACAATCCACAGATATCAGGAAAATTGCTAGAAGGCCAAACTCACCAAGTTAAATTGACGCTCGGTAATAATCCTTCTCTAGAGTTTTTTTCTCAGACAAGTGCCAAAACGACAACTATTATTCCACTCACTGAGCAGCAACTGCAAAGTTTACTCAGATTACCTGCAAAACAATTAATATCTAGCAACCTACTCGCTAATCCAAATCTGGCAAAAATACTACCTGTCATCAATGCCACGGTATTATCGGTACTTTCCAATGAGCAGTTAAAGACACTAATACCTTCCGAATTACTTAAGCTAAACATAGCCACAAACTCGCTTGAAGCAAAAAGCACAGCATTGACTAAGCAACAAAACATCCTTACGGTTAACCTGACTGACCAGCGTCCACCGCTCGCATTATCTTTACCACTTAAACAATCAAATCAGTTTTCAGTGGGAGAAAAAATTACGCTTGCTATCGTTCCTAAAGGCAACCACTGGCAACTGACTATTCAACAAAACACCAGTGATGCAACTAAGCAGTCAAAAAATAGCGGCGAAGATAGTGTGCAGTTAAAAAGCCAGCAAGCCACCTCTGCTTTATCCGCTCTCGATATTAAAGTCACTAAAGATCAACAAAATATACTCACTCCATTACTCGCTTCGCCCTTAATCAAGGCTAGCTTGCAACAAGCCCATTTAGCTAAACCGATTAATTTTGAACTAACTATCAAGCCTGTTTTACAGCAACTGAGTAAAATCAATAACGAGCAAAGCCAAGGGCTGCTGCAAAAGCTACAGGCTTTACCTATCGATAAATTAACTTTACAAATAAAACCCAATGGCGAAATCGAACTACAATTACAAAACGCTAAACCTGTGGCCAATATTCCTGTCACAAAAGAGATTGCTCAGGCATTGGCTACACTCAAGTTACCGAATCAACAAGCCCTTGATAAGCTACTGAATCCATCCATTGATTCTACCAAACAATCTCAAGCTGCGTCACAAGCCCCTCGATCAGAACTAAACCTAAATATTCAAAAGCCAGGCACCGAGGGATTACAGCATACAACCATTGATAATAAATTGAGAACTATCGTGCCGCCCGTGGATGGCAGTAAATCTCAGGAAATCAGATTAAGTATGAAAGAAGCTGGCGTTAATCTGCTAGCTGAAATGCAACAAAGGTCTATGACTCAAAGCGTTATTAGTCCGAGCCTGCTTGCCAACAGAGCAGAACAAATAAATCTAGTACAAAGTTTACTGCGGATCGTTCAAGCTAAAGCAGAAACCCCTGCAATCACTCTGCAATCAATCGAAAAAGCGTTAGTTGATGTCGAGTTTTTTAAAGGCGCAAATGAACAATCTAGTAAACAATTGGTTGAACAATTATTACAGCAAATTAAACAAGCTCTGCCCCAAGGAAAAGAACAAGACGTTAATCAAATAAAGCAATTGCTCACCACTCCAGCTTTAAACTTGTCGGCATTACAGATGATTAACCCCACATCGAGCCAAGGTTTTATGAGTGGTTTAGTCACCCTATTACAAATGTCTCTCAGCGCAAGGCTGGCAAGGAATCAATCGTCGAGTCGCGCTGATCATATTACGACAACGTTAAATAGTGTGTTGGGCACAACCATAGAAAGTAAACCCAAGGTGACACCTAAGGCAATGAATGAAATGTCACAACTGGAACAAAAACACCAATTAATGAAGGAGATCGGTCGTTTGCTATCCGGGCATCAGGCCAACAAGTTAATTAATGCGGAACAAATGATCCAAGGTCAAGAAACCTTCTACTACAATTTACCTTCAGCGTTGGGAGGTACGATTAAAGACATTGAATTGTTGATTAAACGGGAAGAGAGCGATAAAGAAAATACATCCTCTGATGAGAAAAGTAATAAAACATGGCAACTTACAATGAAGTTAGCGGTCGGCGATTTGGGGGAGTTATTAACAAAAGCCAAACTAAGAGCTAACACCTTAGAAATAAACTTTTATGCCTCCAATGACACTGTGAAAATTCAGGTAATGAATTACCTGCCATTGTTACGCAGAAAACTCGACTCCCTCGGCATTGAAGTCAGTAAAAGCCAGTGCCAGTTGGGTAAAATTCCAGATACATTGCAGCAACGTCCATATCATATGTTTCAAGCTAAAGCGTAGGAGACTTAAATATTAATGACAGATAAAGCCACAAAAAAACCTAAACAGAAAAGTGCTGTAGGTATTAAATATAATCAGGATAGCGAAGCAGGCACATCATCCGGTGGGGCACCATCCGGTGGGGCACCTACCATAATCGCGAAAGGGTTTGGTGATTTGGCAGATGAAATTATTACACTTGCAAGGCAGAATGGCGTTTTAGTACATGAAGATCCGTACCTTAGTGATTTTCTAGCCACTTTAGACTTAGGCCAAGAAATCCCTGATCAGCTTTATCATGTGATAGCAGAACTTATTTCGTTCTCATATGTATTGCAAGGTAAGTTCCCGGACAGCTGGGCAAAAATGCATAATAAAGTTTCTAAAAAGGTGTGAGGATAAGCGTTTATGTTTGTATATTTAATGTCACCTGCGAGGCCCAAAAAGTTGTAACTTCAAACTTTAAAGCCACTTGGTTTAATAAATGCACAACCAAATGTTCTATGTAAATCATATCAGTATAATAAGACATCAACATCTTCAAAAAATAAGTATAAGTACAGTTTATTTAAAAAAATAGCGCGATACTGTTGCCTACCCTACTATTTGTATTGAGAAAAGCGCACAATCAGAGCCGCCAATAGTTCGAATAGTCTGAGATTTTTATGTTAACAGCAGAATGAGTTCAGTTCTGCGCCAATCAGCCGAAAACTAACTTAGACAGTTATTACACCGCGCTTGAATGAGAAGATATGTTATAAATTCTCAATCACTATAAAAAGGGACATTGGACCTTTTTTTTCTATTAAATATGTGGAGCCTAAATTCATGTTGGTCAGTAAAAGCAGATATGTTGAATTAGAACAAAAATTAGCTCATGTAGAAGCAGAAAAGAATCGCTATAAAACTGAGAATGAAGACCTCACAGCTGAGTTAAGCAGCGTAAAAGCCGCTTCAGCCATGCAAGTAGAAGCGAGTTTTGATAATCAGATTTGGCCCAATTTACTTGATTGTATTGGTCAAGTGACAAGTATAAGAGAGTCTGTTCTGTCTTCATATGAAGTGATTCAGAACGAGGCCCAATCTATTGATGAGCTGAACCTAGTCTTAGATAGTGGACAAAAATCGATAACAGATATTGCCAGTGGTATGGAGCAAATCACTGAAAAGATGCAAAATATGTCGCAAAGTATGGCTAATTTAGAAGCCATTGCTGACAGCATTAATTCTTTTGTTGTGACCATTTCTAAAATTTCTGACCAAACCAATTTGTTAGCACTTAATGCTGCAATTGAAGCGGCTAGAGCTGGGGATGCAGGTCGAGGATTTTCTGTTGTAGCTGATGAAGTTAGAAGCTTGGCAAGTAATACCAGCAAGTCTGCAGAAGAAGTAGGTGGCCTCATTGCCAGGATCAAACAAGATACAGAATCAGGTGTTAAATTTGCTACCGCTCTTGAAGAGTCAAACGTTGAGTTGTCCAATACCATTGCTGGCTTAAATACCAGTTATAGCGGCATTAACAAAACAGTCGGCGCAATGAAATCATCCATTGTAGGGGTGACGGATAGAAGTTTCATTCAAACGGTGAAGTTAGATCATATCGTTTGGAAAGGTGAAGTATATGAAGTAGCGTTAGGGCGTTCTCAAAAATCTTTAGATTCATTTGTGGATCATAAACAATGTAGATTAGGACAATGGGTTAACAGTGAGCAATCACGTCAGTACCAAAAAAACTCATCTTTTAAAGCAATCGACAGGCCTCACTCTGAAGTACACAAAAATGGTATTGCGGCTTTAAAACAGCTGCAAGATGGTGATATTAAACAAAGCTTGATATCTTTAGAAAAAATGGAACAAGCTAGTACGCAACTTATAAATATTTTAGATGATTTAGCGAGCTAAGTTTATGTTAGTTCTTAGTTGATTTAAGACTTCCCTAGTTTTCAAACCGCATAAAAAACCCCGCTAATATAGCGGGGTTTTTAGTTTTAATATTCACATTACTCGGCGTCTGCTTTTTTTACAGTTTCATCAGCTTCTACTGGCTTTGACAATAACAATTCTCTTAAACGCTTATCAAGATCTTTAGCCATATCAGGGTGTTCTTTTAAGTAACCAATTGAATTCGCTTTACCTTGGCCAATTCGCTCACCATTACAGCTATACCAAGCACCAGCTTTCTCAACCATTTTATGGGTCACACCTAAGTCAATGAGTTCTCCAAGTCTGTTAATACCTTCGCCATACATGATTTGGAACTCAGCTTGTTTGAAAGGAGGTGCAATTTTATTCTTTACCACTTTTACGCGGGTCTCATTACCGACTATCTCATCGCCGGATTTAACCGCACCGATGCGGCGAATGTCTAAACGTACCGAAGCATAAAACTTCAAGGCGTTACCGCCGGTGGTCGTTTCAGGGCTTCCAAACATAACCCCAATCTTCATTCGAATTTGGTTAATGAAAATAAGCATGGTATTCGAATGCTTTAAGTTACCCGTTAGCTTACGCATAGCTTGGCTCATCATTCTGGCCGCAAGTCCCATGTGAGAATCACCGATGTCACCTTCAATTTCAGCCTTAGGAGTCAGTGCTGCTACGGAATCCACAACAATGACATCAACTGCACCAGAACGAGTTAGCATATCGCAAATTTCTAGTGCTTGTTCACCGGTATCAGGTTGCGACACTAACAGTTCGTTTACATCTACACCCAATTTTTTGGCATAGATAGGGTCAAGGGCATGCTCAGCATCAATAAAAGCACACACTTTACCGTTACGCTGTGCTTCGGCAATGACTTCAAGAGTTAAAGTAGTTTTACCGCTTGATTCTGGGCCATATATTTCAACGATACGCCCTAAAGGTAAGCCACCAGCACCAAGCGCTATATCTAAACCAAGAGAACCCGTTGAAATAGTTTCAACGTCCATGGTTTTGTTGTCGCCCAGTTTCATAATAGAGCCTTTACCGAATTGTTTTTCGATTTGGCCTAAGGCGGCAGTTAACGCTCTGGTTTTGTTGTCATCCATCAGAATGTCCTTGTGATTAAAGCGTGTTGAAGATTTTTCTTCAACACTAATATGATTCGGTAATAGGTTCGAAGTATACTGTATGGTTATACAGTTACAAGTGAAATATAGAAATAATTTTTAGGGCGCTTAGTCATTTTTTCATCATTGTTTATTTTTGCAACAACATTAATATATTTGATAAAGCGAACTCAATAGCTTTCATTCTAACAGCTTGTCTGTTGCCCGTAATCAGAAGTTTTTGACTGATGGTCTGCCCATTAATGAAAAAACCGAACCAGACGGTGCCAACAGGTTTATCCGGGGTACCACCGTCGGGGCCTGCAATACCACTGATAGCAATAGCCACTTCAGCATTGGCGTTTTTTGCAGCACCTTTAGACATTTCTTCGACTGTTTGTGCCGACACGGCTCCATGCTGAATTAAAGTATCCTCACTTACTCCTAATAGTTCTTGTTTAGCGTCATTTGAATAGGTGATAAAACCTTTTTTAAACCATGCTGAGCTTCCAGAAATACTTGTGATGGCGTATCCTACCCCACCTCCGGTGCATGATTCAGCACAAGAGATTTGCCAACCTTTAGCAGAAAGTGTATTTCCTAAACGTTGCGCTAATTGGGTAATGTCTTCAGTCATATGGGCAACCTAAATATGTGATATCTAATGTTGAATATGTCACGCCAGCCATCAGATAAAAAGAATAAAGTAATCTCTATTATGCCATCGAACAATTTTTCAGAGCAAACACCCATTAGCCCCGCGCTGCAAACTCACACTCCTATGATGCAGCAATATTTAAAGATAAAGGCTGAACATCCAGACATATTGCTGTTTTACCGCATGGGTGATTTTTATGAGCTGTTTTTTGATGACGCCAAGAAAGCTTCAGAATTACTCGACATATCTTTAACCGCTAGAGGTAAATCAGGTGGCAATGCTATCCCTATGGCTGGAGTCCCCTATCATGCAGTGGAAAATTACCTCGCTCGCTTGGTTAAAATGGGTCATTCGGTGGCTATTGTGGAACAAGTGGGCGACCCTGCAACAAGCAAAGGGCCAGTAGACAGAAAAGTCCAACGTATTGTCACCCCCGGCACTGTCTCTGATGAAGCATTGTTAGAAGATAAGCAAGACAACATTTTAGCCGCAGTGGTCAGTGTCAAACAACAAAACAACGTTTACTTTGGTTATGCCACATTAGACGTCACTACGGGTCGTTTTACACTCTGTGAACCCAAAGATGCTGAGGCGCTGGCAGCTGAAATTCAGCGTACTAATCCAGTAGAATTATTGTATCCAGAAGATTTTGCTTTCCAACATATTATTGAGCAACGCAAAGGATTGAGACGCCGTCCACAGTGGGAGTTTGATTTTGATACTGCCACTAAACAGTTAAACCAACAGTTTGGTACTAAAGAGCTAACCGGATTTGGTGTGACATCCAACAAAACAGGGTTGTGTGCGGCAGGTTGCGTGATGCAATATGTTAAAGACACACAAAGAAGTGCCCTGCCCCATATTCGTAATATCGTACTCGAGACAGAATCCGATACAGTATTGATGGATGCCGCCACTAGGCGTAATTTAGAATTAACCCAAAATCTATCTGGCGGTAAAGAACACACCCTTGCCAGTGTATTAGACAATGCCGCAACGCCTATGGGAAGTAGGTTATTGCAACGCTGGCTCCACCGCCCTTTAACCAATGTAAGCAAACTTAAGCAACGTCAGTTAAATATTAAATCACTTCTTAATAGTGATTATCCGCAGTTACAAAGCAATCTCAAACAAGTCGGAGACATGCAGCGAGTCTTAGCCCGCTTAGCACTTCGCTCAGCAAGACCCAGAGATTTTGTCAGGCTTAGGCAAGCTTTTATGTTACTACCTGATATTCAAGGTTTTGTCACCGACCAATCGGCTGAGTCTGCCAACGCCGGCTTGATGCAATTGGCAAATGACATCAGTCAGTTCCCTAGCTTTGCAGATTTACTCAACCAGGCGGTAGAAGAAGCTCCCCCTGTTTTAATTCGTGACGGCGGTGTCATAAAAACTGGCTATAACCCAGAGCTTGATGAACTTCGAGCGTTATCCAAAGGGGCCACCGATTATTTAGATGAATTAGAACAGCGCGAAAAAGACCGTACCGGCATTTCTACTTTAAAGGTCGGATATAACCGAGTGCATGGATATTTTATCGAGGTTAGCCGAAGTTATGCCGACAAAGTACCCGCTGATTATGTACGTCGCCAAACCCTAAAAAATAATGAACGTTATATCATTCAGGAATTAAAAGAACACGAAGACAAAGTGCTCACCAGTCAAAGTAAAGCATTGGCCTTAGAAAAGCGCCTCTACGACGAATTGTTCGATATATTAATGCCTGAATTAGCGAATTTGATGCAAAGTGCTGATGCAATAGCCGAACTCGATGTGCTCACTAATTTAGCCGAACGAGCCGAAACTTTAAATTACCATTGCCCAGAACTCAGCGAAAAGAGTGGAATTCACTTCGATCAAGGTCGTCATCCCGTGGTTGAACATGTGATGAAGACTCCCTTTATCGCCAACCCTATTGCAGTCAATCCCAAAAGACGTATGTTGGTAATAACAGGCCCTAACATGGGGGGTAAATCAACGTACATGCGCCAAACTGCGTTAATAGTATTAATGGCATACATTGGTAGTTTTATACCGGCCGAAAATGCACAAATAGGCCCTATCGACAGAATATTTACTCGTATTGGTGCATCCGATGATTTAGCCTCAGGTCGCTCGACCTTTATGGTAGAAATGACCGAAACCGCGAATATTTTAAATAATGCCACAGCCAATAGTTTAGTGTTAATGGACGAAATAGGCCGTGGTACCAGTACTTACGATGGCTTGTCACTGGCATGGGCATGTGCTGAATACCTAGCACTCAAAATCCAATCTTATACGTTATTCGCTACTCACTACTTTGAGCTAACGCAACTAGCCGAAGACTTGCCTGAACTGGCTAATGTGCATCTCGATGCGGTTGAGCACGAAGAAGCGATTCGTTTTATGCATGCAGTACAAGAAGGGGCAGCCAATAAAAGTTACGGTTTACAGGTAGCTCAACTAGCGGGTGTTCCCAGAAGCGTTATTCAGAAAGCCAAACATAAATTAGCAGAATTAGAAAGTCAGCCTGCATCCAATAACCGCACCCCTGTTAGGCAAGAGCAGCAACTGAATCTACTTAATTCAGTGGACGATTTACGCTTATGTCTAAAGCAAATCAACCCAGACGATTTAACTCCTAAAGAAGCATTAGAATATTTATATCAACTAAAAACCTTAGCAGCACAAGATTAACTGCGGCATTTAATTAAACAAGGAATACACGGTGGAATTACCAGCAATCATTACCCTTATAGCGTTGTTAGAGTATTTATTTTTTGCCTTCAAGGTTGGCTTTAGTCGAGAAAAATATAACGTAATTGCGCCTGCTGTATCTGGCAACCCCATATGGGAAAGGCTGTATCGCGTACAACAAAACACCCTAGAGCAATTAATTGTATTTATACCTGCGCTGTGGATCTTTTCACATTTGCTCAGTCCCTCGATAGCTGCTGCAATTGGCATTCTATTTATAATCGGGCGACCTATTTACTACGTCAGTTATGTTAAAGACCCGCGCAGCAGAGCCCTTGGTTTTGCAATGGGATTTCTCGCTAACATTGCTTTAATATTTGGTGCTCTAGGTGCAGCGATATACAGCCTAATAGCATAATTAAATGTTTGGATAAGATATATACGACAGTAAAATATCCTCGACCCAGGCCATCTCAAGGTGCACATTTTGAGGTGGCTTGAATATTTGTCTTTTATTTAAGATTATTCTTTGTCTGACATGGCATTTTTTAGTACAATATCTTCCCGTCCGGTAGTGGTTTTTTTCTTGGCTTGTTAGCAAGGGAATTCAAACCAAACTTTACAACGCCTATTCAATTCAAACGCCTTTATTAGGGTTATCATGACACATTATATTTTCGTCACAGGTGGTGTAGTTTCATCACTTGGAAAAGGTATTGCTGCAGCTTCGCTGGCCGCAATTCTAGAAGCTAGAGGCTTGAACGTCACTATGCTCAAGCTTGACCCTTATATCAACGTTGACCCAGGCACTATGAGTCCAATTCAGCACGGTGAAGTGTTTGTTACCGACGATGGTGCTGAAACAGACTTAGACCTAGGCCACTACGAACGTTTTATTCGTACTCGTATGACTAAACGTAATAACTTCACGACTGGCCGAGTATATGAAGAAGTCCTCAAGCGAGAGCGTCGTGGTGATTATCTAGGTGCCACCATTCAAGTTATTCCGCATATCACTAACGAAATTAAACGCCGAATTATTGATGGTTCAGAAGGTGTAGATGTTGCCATAGTAGAAATTGGCGGCACTGTGGGTGATATTGAATCACAACCCTTTATTGAAGCAATACGCCAATTGGGCGTTGAAGTAGGGCGTAACCGAGCGATGTTTATGCATCTTACGTTAGTGCCTTACCTCGCAGTCTCGGCTGAAGTCAAAACCAAACCCACTCAACATTCGGTTAAAGAATTACGATCAGTTGGCGTGCAACCCGATATTCTGGTGTGTCGCTCTGAAGTACCTTTGCCGTCTAATGAAAGACAAAAAATAGCGTTGTTTACTAATGTTATAGACAAAGCTGTTATTTCCCTAAGAGACGCTGACAGTATTTACAAAATTCCCGCCATGCTTAAAGCCCAAGGTTTAGATGAATTAGTGGTTGAACGTTTTGGTTTAGATTGTCCTGAAGCCGACCTGACCGAATGGGAACAAGTACTTTACGCAGAATCAAATCCAACGGGTGAAGTCACCATAGGTATGGTGGGTAAATATGTGGAATTGCCAGACGCATACAAATCCGTTAACGAAGCCCTAAAACATGCAGGCTTAAAAAATCGTTTAACAGTAAAGATCAGATACATTGACTCCCAAGATATCGAGAGCAAAGGCGAACATATATTAGAAGGCCTTGATGCCATATTGGTTCCCGGTGGTTTCGGTGAGCGTGGTATTGAAGGCAAAATCGCTGCTGCCAAATATGCACGTGAAAATCAGATACCGTACCTGGGCATTTGCTTAGGCATGCAAGTGGCGTTAATTGAGTATGCGCGAAATGTGGCGGGCATGGAAAATGCCAACAGTACAGAATTTGACCCTGATACGCCCTTCCCTGTTGTCGGCCTGATTACCGAATGGTTGGATGCAGCAGGCACGACAGAGTCTCGAAGTGAAAGCTCAGACTTAGGTGGCACCATGCGTTTAGGCAGCCAGCTATGCCATTTACTTCCAGGCAGCAAGGTTCAGGATATGTATGGTGCCAGCGAAATATACGAACGTCATAGACACAGATACGAAGTGAATAATAACCTACGTGACAAAGTCGAAGCTGCGGGCTTAAAAGTCACAGGACTATCTGCTGACAAACGTTTAGTAGAAGTTATCGAAATTGCTGAACATCCTTGGTTTGTAGCCGGTCAATTTCACCCAGAATTCAACTCAACCCCTCGCGACGGACACCCTCTTTTTACAGGATTTGTAAAAGCCGCAGGCGAATATTTTAAGAATCATAATTAATAAAAGGCAACAACGATGTCAAAGATTAGCAAAATTATCGCTCGTGAAATCATGGACTCACGTGGTAACCCAACAGTTGAAGCAGATGTATATTTAGAATCCGGTGCTATGGGCAGAGCTGCTGCGCCATCAGGTGCTTCAACAGGTTCACGTGAAGCTTTAGAATTACGTGACGGCGACAAAAGCCGTTATTTAGGTAAAGGTGTATTAAAAGCCGTTGCTGCAATTAACAATGATATTCAAGCAGCCCTGTTAGGCAAAGACGCAGTTGACCAAGCTGCCCTTGATAAAATCATGATTGATTTAGACGGTACTGAAAACAAAGAAAAATTTGGTGCAAATGCAATTTTAGCGGTATCACTAGCAGCAGCTAAAGCCGCCGCTATCCATAAAAAGATCCCACTTTACCAGCATATCTCCGAGCTAAACGGTACGCCTGGCGTATACAGCATGCCAGTCCCTATGATGAACATCATCAATGGTGGCGAACATGCCGATAATAACGTTGATATTCAAGAGTTTATGGTTCAACCAGTCGGTGCAACTAGCTTTAAAGAAGCGTTGCGTACCGGTGCTGAAATTTTCCATTCACTGAAAAAAGTATTAAGTGAAAAAGGCTTAAATACCGCTGTAGGTGATGAAGGTGGTTTTGCACCAAACCTTGGTTCAAACGAAGAAGCCTTGACCGTCATCATTGAAGCAGTTGAAAAAGCCGGCTACGTAATGGACAAAGACGTAACGTTGGCTATGGATTGTGCCGCATCAGAATTTTACGTAGATGGTAAATACGATCTCAAAGGCGAAGGCAAAGTGTTTGATTCTGAAGGTTTTGGTGATTTTCTAGCTGACTTATCTAGAAAGTACCCTATCGTTTCTATCGAAGATGGCCTAGACGAAAGTGACTGGGATGGCTGGGCAAGCTTAACCAAAAAAATTGGCGACAAAGTACAATTAGTCGGTGATGACTTGTTCGTAACCAATACCAAAATTCTTAAGCGCGGTATCGACAATGGTATCGGTAACTCGATCCTAATCAAATTCAACCAGATTGGTACATTAACCGAAACCCTAGAGGCCATTCGTATGGCGCAGGCAGCTGGTTTCACCGTGGTTATCTCTCACCGCAGTGGTGAAACTGAAGATTCAACTATCGCTGATTTAGCGGTAGGTACTGCAGCAGGTCAAATCAAGACCGGTTCTTTATGTCGTTCTGATCGTGTTGCTAAGTACAACCAATTGTTACGTATTGAACAAGAGTTAGGTGACAGCGTAAGTTATAACGGCCGAAAAGAAATTAAAGGTCAATAAACCGTTTCTTAACAGGTAATTGATAGAAAATTGAATGTGTAGATAATAAAACTGCAAATTCAACGGTATAGAGTATAAAATGGTCAGCTAACGCTGGCCATTTTGGTTTTAAGCACTTTTATAAAGATTTTTATTAACTCTTTATATGAGAAGCCCATTAGAAACTTTATTAGAATAATGTACACATAATTAACCATGCAAATTTCAAACTCCCAACAGGTAGACATTTTTTCTGATGATCGGCATCAGTTACATTATGCTGAACTGTGCAATGCTTTGTATGAGCGAGAACTTGCTAGTTTATCCCAACAAAAACTTAATGATATCAACTTGTTACAACGAAAAATAGCGGGGCTTAGACATCATATAAAACGTGCTGCTTACAGTCTATTACAACACCAATCGCCGTTACAAGTTGATGTACACAACGCCAGTTGGCAAGCTAAACAAGCCGCTAAATGTATGGCTAAAAACTATGTAGCACAGAAAACCCAACAGTGGTTTTCTAATAATATTCAGATTGGTTGTAGTGTTGCGGTGCATGTTGAGCAGCTTGGCTGTGAACATATAGAGCTGGATTCGATCGATAGAATCGATTTAAGTGGTAATCGTCTGCATACCAATAAATTTGGCTGGTTCAATATTGATGGCGAATTTTCAGAAGATATATATACAAAGATAGGCGTGCTTAGCCTCAGATTACTTAAACCTTCAAAAGCTATTTTAACTGCTGCATGCTGTGGTCACAAATGGGATCACAAAGGCAAAGGTCAACAACGGGCACTTTCTTTGCGTGAATTACTACTATCCCTATCAATAAATTGGAAGACCTTTCGCTAGAAGAATTTTTTATGTGTATGAACATAATCGCAAGTTAACAATCAAAAATATTATCATTTCATACAAAAAACAAGATCCACAATCTCACTTTTAATCTTTAATCACCTAAATAATTTAATTTTATACTTTTAAGTTATATGCTTTCTTGTAAACGGTGGTTGACGAGCTAGTGCTATCCGCGTTACATATACAGTTCGCTTTTGTTAGACATAAATTAAAGAATTCAAATAATGAAAAACGCTATTTTTTCTACTCTACTACTGCTGGCAGCAAGACTGCACGGGTAGGTTGTAAGCGAGCGTTAACCAGTTTACAAAAACCCGTGCTAAGCACGGGTTTTTTGTATGTGTATTTTAAACAGTGATGAAATTAAAAAATCAAAGCGACAAAGCAATCAGGAGAATGGAATGTCAAACGGGGTTAGCTCTAACCAAGTCAAAATATTCGACACCACCTTGCGGGACGGCGAACAAGCGTTACCTGCTAGTTTAAGCGTTAAGGAAAAGCTGAAAATTGCTCTGGCACTGGAGCGACTTGGTGTGGACATTATCGAAGCCGGTTTCCCTGTTTCTTCTCCCGGTGATTTCAAATCAGTACAAACCATCGCGCGTGAAATAAAAAATGCCACTGTATGTGGTTTAGCTCGAGCCTTAGCTAAAGATATTGATGCTTGTGGAGAGTCGTTGAAAGTGGCTGAGCAATTCCGCATCCATACATTTATTGCCACCTCTGATATTCATGTGAATACGAAATTACGTAAATCTCAGGACGAAGTGGTAGAGATGGCTGTTCAGGCAGTGAAACATGCACGTCGCTATACTGACGATGTGGAGTTTTCATGTGAAGATGCTGGACGTACCCATATCGATTATTTATGCCGTATGGTAGAAGCCGCGATTAACGCTGGCGCAACCACAGTGAATATTCCCGATACAGTTGGCTACACCACTCCTACAGAGTTTGGTGGCATTATTCAGAATTTATTTAATCGTGTTCCCAACATTGATAAAGCGATAATTTCGGTGCATTGCCACAATGACTTAGGTTTGGCTGTGGCCAATTCTTTAGCTGCAGTAGAACAAGGTGCAAGACAAGTTGAAGCCACTATTAATGGTTTAGGTGAACGTGCAGGTAATTGTTCGTTAGAAGAAATTGCGATGATTTTGCAGACACGCCATGCAAAACTTGGGTTTCATACCAATATCAAAAGTGAAGAAATTTCACGCACCTCTAAATTAGTCAGCAACCTGTGCAATATGCCCGTGCAGGCTAACAAGGCGATAGTTGGCGCCAATGCCTTTAGTCACTCCTCAGGCATTCACCAAGATGGCGTATTAAAAGGTAGCAACACCTACGAAATAATGACCCCAGAGAGTGTGGGTATTAACAAAAACAATTTGAATCTAACCTCACGCTCTGGGCGCCATGTGATCAAACATCGCTTATTTGAATTGGGTTACAAAGAAACTGATTTTGACTTAGAAACAATCTACGATTCTTTTGTAAAATTAGCCGACAAAAAGGGCCAAGTGTTTGATTATGACTTAGAAGCATTATTGTTTTTCAGCCAAACCAAACAAGAAGACGAACACTACAAACTCATGTATTTGCAGGCTAATTCAGGTAAACAGATCATACCTTGCGCGACTGTGCGCATGTTAGTGGGTGATAAAGAAATCACCGAATCTGCAACCGGGAATGGGCCAGTCGATGCGGCTTACAACGCCATCACCAAAGTTGTTGGTCATAATCAGGTTGAGATAGTGGATTTTAAACTTGATTCTAAAGGCAAAGGTGCTAACGCCTTAGCACAAGTATCAGTGGTCGCTGAATACAATGGACGTCGCTTCAACGGTATTGGTTTGGCAACTGATATAGTGGAAGCAGGTGTAAAAGCGCTCATTTATGTATTAAATAACACACATTTAGCTGATCAGATTGACCAGCAAAAAGAACAAGTAAAGATTGCAGGGGTATAAGAAAAAATGTCTGACTACAACATAGCAGTATTGGCAGGAGATGGAATTGGCCCAGAGGTCATGGTCGAAGCCAAAAAAGTGTTAGCAGCCGTAAGCAAAAAATTTGATATTTCGTTTCAACTGAATGACTTCGATGTAGGTGGCCTCGCCATTGATAATCATGGAAAAGCGTTACCAGCTTCAACTCTAAAGGGTTGCGAAGATTCTAGCGCCATTTTATTTGGATCAATTGGAGGCCCTAAGTGGGACAGTTTACCCTTGGAAGAGCGCCCAGAACGGGCTGCACTTTTGGCTTTGCGTGGGCACTTTGATTTATTCAGTAACTTGCGTCCTGCGAAAATTTATCCGGGCCTTGAAGCATTCTCCCCACTGCGAGCAGATATTTCTGCCAGTGGTTTTGATGTTTTAGTGGTGCGCGAACTCACCAGTGGTATTTACTTCGGTCAACCCAAGGGTTTAGAAGGCGAAGGTGAAGAACAATTTGCTTATGACACCATGCGTTACAGCAAAAGAGAAATTAGACGTATCGCTATTAGCGCTTTTAACGCTGCGCAGAAACGTGGAAAAAAAGTCACCTCGGTAGACAAAGCAAATGTATTGGTTTGCAGCCGTTTATGGCGTGAAGTCGTTGAAGAAGTGGCCAAAGACTATCCCGAAATAGAGCTTGAACACATCTACATTGACAACGCGACGATGCAACTCATTCGTAACCCAAGTCAGTTTGACGTGATGTTATGTTCGAACCTATTCGGCGATATTATTTCTGACGAATGTGCGATGATCACTGGCTCCATGGGACTTTTACCCTCAGCCAGTATCAATCAAGACAATTTTGGTATGTATGAACCAGCAGGCGGCTCAGCCCCTGATATCGCTGGTAAAGGCATTGCTAACCCTATTGCTCAAATACTCTCAGCATCCATGTTATTGCGTTTCAGTTTACATGAAACAGCCGCCGCTGATGCGATTGATGCAGCCGTAGTAAAAACCTTAGGTGATAGTATACTGACAGCTGACTTACTTGGCCCTGATGAGCGTCATTTAGCTAAAAGTACCAGTGAAGTGGGCGATTATATCGCCGCGTTAATTTAATAAATTTAGGAAATAGTCATGGCTACCACCTTATATGACAAAATATGGCAAGCGCATATTATTGATGCGAAAGATGCGAAAGATGCGAAAGATGCTGAAGATGCAAACAACACGAAAAAAGTCTCTGAAATCGGCGAAGAGGGATTAATTTACATAGACCGACATTTAATTCACGAGGTCACCACACCTCAAGCATTTGCAGGTCTAGATGAGAAAAACCGCAAAGTTCGTTGCCCAGAGCGCACCTTTGCGACTATGGACCACAGTATATCAACCCGCTCTTTAGCTCTTGATGCTTGTGGCCCAACGAATAAATTACAGTTACAAACCTTAGCAGACAACTGCAAAAAACACGGTATTCAACTATTCCCAGTGGGACATCAAAAACAAGGCATTGTGCATGTAATGGGCCCAGAACTTGGCCTTATTCAACCAGGCATGACAGTAGTATGTGGTGATTCTCACACAGCTACTCATGGCGCATTTGGCGCCTTAGCTTTTGGTATCGGTACATCTCAGGTAGAACATGTATTTGCGAGCCAAACTCTAAAACAAAGTAAAGCCAAAAGTATGAAAGTACAGGTCAACGGCAGTTTGCCTATTGGCATCACAGCTAAAGATATTATCTTAGCTATCATAGGTAAAATTGGTCATGCTGGGGCAACAGGCTTCGTCATTGAATATTCTGGTGAAGCTATTTCAGCGCTTTCAATGGAAGAGCGCATGACAGTATGTAACATGAGTATCGAAGCCGGTGCTAAAGCCGGTTTAATTGCGCCTGACCAAACCACATTCGACTACCTTGAAGGCCGTGAATACGCTCCTAAAGGCGAACATTGGGCCCAAGCAATGGCTTATTGGTCTAGTTTAACATCGGATAAAGATGCGTCTTTTGATAGTGTTATTCACTTAAACGCTACTGATATCACACCACAGGTCACATGGGGCACAAACCCAGGACAAGTCATAGGTGTTAATCAACCGGTGCCTTCTCCAAATGATTTTTCAGATCCAATTGATAAAGACTCAGCCAATAAAGCGCTTAAATATATGGACCTAATACCGGGTCAAAAATTAGCTGATTTGACTATTAATAATGTCTTCATTGGCTCATGCACCAATGGCCGCATTGAAGATATGCGCGCAGCAGCAGCGATTGCCAAGCATGGCAAAGTGGCAGCTGGTGTGACCGCGATTGTGGTCCCGGGTTCGGTATCAGTCAAAGCCCAAGCGGAAGCGGAACAGCTAGATAAAATATTTATAGAAGCCGGTTTTGAATGGCGTTTACCTGGTTGTTCAATGTGTTTAGGCATGAACGACGATATCCTGAAGCAGGGTGACCGCTGTGCCTCCACCAGCAACCGTAACTTTGAAGGCCGACAAGGCCGCGGTGCCCGAACTCACTTAGTTAGCCCAGCAATGGCCGCAGCAGCAGCATTGGCTGGTCACTTCGCCGATGTGCGCGACTATCAATAGGCCGATTGGCAATAAGGAAGCAATTCATCATGACAACTACAGGTATTAATGTTCACACCGGTACCGCAATGCCCCTAAATCAGGCCAATGTGGATACTGACCAAATTATCCCTAAGCAGTTTTTAACCGCCGTCACACGTAGCGGTTATGGTAAACACTTGTTCCACGATTGGCGTTACCTCGACGATCATGAGCAAGTGCCCAACCCTGATTTTGTATTTAACAAAGCACAGCACCAAGGTGCCAGTGTGTTGCTTACTCGCGAAAACTTTGGTTGTGGCTCAAGTCGCGAGCATGCTGCTTGGTCACTAGACGACTATGGTTTTAAAGTGGTGATTGGCACTAGTTTTGCCGACATTTTTTACGGTAACTGTATCAATAACCAGCTCTTACCCGTGCAGCTTGCCAGCGAGAAAATGGATCTATTGTTTGCAGCTGTTGAAAACGATGCTACTTCGCAAATCACGGTTAATTTACAAGATCAAACAGTGACGGTTAACAACTTGAGTTTTGGTTTTGATATTGCAGAACAACATAAAACCAATCTGCTAAAAGGCTTAGACGCAATTGGTCAAACCTTAGAGCTAGACGCTAACATCACAGCGTTTGAAAATAGTTTGCCTGAATGGCAAAGAGCGTAGACTCAGCTATTAAAATAAACGGCTCACTCTGAGTCGTTTATTTATCCTCTGCTTTTTAATAAGCAGAGGATAAATAAAACATCACAATTGATTAATTTCATACCGTAAGTCGAAATTGTAACGGTCACAATCCTTTCAAGCACTATAACTTTTTCAACCAACACTTCTACCTTCTGTTGCATCGTTATCACAGCATCAGTATTACTGAGTTTGCCGCGCTAAAATCTTGTGATTAATTTCTGATTTGTAATAAAAATAATGACGCAAAAAAATAATAATTAAAATGGGTAACGTGAGTGCCAGCATAACTAGAAATAATTCAAACCTAGAGGATCCCCTAGTAGGCGTTTTGATGAAATAGTTGTGTTTGTGATTCGAGAGTGGCCTTATTTTGTCATAAGGATGCGATGGTTATTTCCTGGGGTTTTCCTTTACGAACAAGCAGATGAACATAAACAATACTTAAGATGATTGAGGTGGCCTTAAACAGGTTGCCTCTTAGATCCCCTGCTGTGCCCCCTGACACAATGAATATGCCGTATGCTGCATTCATGAAAACACCACAGATTAACGTTGACTCACTGAATTTGAGATATCTAAAAAAAATAAAAAACCGAATAGGTTTTCAAATTACTTCTCTTCAGCTAACGAAGCAAGATAGTTCTGGCCAATCCAAATCTGATGATGCCAAAGTCAAATAATTTAGGTAATCTAAATCCAATTCCATCTAAAAAATAAAATAGGTTCATGAAATGCACTCCCATTTTACCTTTGTCATCTTACTTATTCTTTTCACTATGTCGCAGATATTCGTTAACTCTGCCGCTGCAAAATCGGTCTCTGTAGAGATTACAAACCTACAAACAGAACAGAAAGAGGGTCGTCTGCACCTTATTTTTTCAAGCTCAATGGAGCAAGAGCCAAGGTTATACAGTGCTTGGCCAACAAAAGATATTGAACCACTATTTTCACAAGACCTATCGGGGTTGTCAAAAGGACAAAGCATCACCTTTGATGCATCGACAAAAGGTTTTCCTTTCGATTCGTTGGCTGACGTGCCTCCGGGTAAGTGGTACGTGCAAGCCATTTACGACAGCTATTTTCTAGATTCTCGCATTAACTCACCGTTAAACATCTATTCAGATGTTGTTGAGTATATAAATGATAGTTCCGGCGATATATCGCTAGCCCTGTCTTTAAACCAACGCCTACCAGAGGAATCCTTGCCTGACGGCGACAAGTTTGTAAAGTTTGTAAAAATGCCCAGTCAATTGCTGTCTGAGTTTTGGGGAGCTGATATGTATCTTCGAGCAGGGATAATTTTACCAAGCAGTTATTACGACAATCCACTTAAAGACTTCCCTGTGATCTTTAATATTGGTGGCTATCACGCACGATATGACAGAGCCCAAGATTTATATGAGAACGAGGCATTTAAAAAGTTTTGGTTAAACGCTGACACACCCCAAATGGTCATCGTATTTTTGGATGGCGAAGCTCCATTAGGTGATTCATACCAAATAGATTCTGCAAACAACGGCCCTTATGGCGAAGCCACTTGGCAAGAGTTTTTACCTTACTTAACAAAACAGTTTAACTTAGTAGACAATGCCAATTCGCGGTTTGTCACTGGCTGCTCCACGGGCGGTTGGGTAAGTTTGGCTTTACAAACTTACTATCCAGACTTATTTAATGGCGCATGGTCATTCAGTGCAGATGGTGTGGATTTTAAATATTTTCAGTTGGTAGACATTTATCAAGACGAGAATGCCTTTGTAAATGAAAATGGAATGCAAAGACCCTCTTATAGAGCAAAAGACGGTGAAACCATTTTTAGTATAAAACGTGAAATTATGATGGAAAACCAAATGGGCAGACATGATTCGTTTGCATACAGTGGCGGCCAGTGGGGAGGTTGGAATGCGGTATTTGGACCAAAACTTGAAGACGGGTCTCCGTCAACTATTTGGGATCCCCTTACGGGTGAAATTGATAAAGCGATTGCAACACAATGGACTAAGTATGACTTACGATTATACACCGAAAAAAATTGGCAGACCCTTGGACCAAAGTTACAAGGTAAATTGAATATATGGATGGGTGATGTGGATAATTTTTATCTCAATAACGCCATGCACTTATATCAAGAAATGCACAACGCTCAAAAAGAGCCTATTTCCGATGCTAAATTTACTTGGGTAAGAGGAGCCGGTCATTGTGATTATAAACAGGTGCCGATGTTGGAAAAAATTATGACACAAATGCAGCAAAGGCTGCCTTAGGTTACTATAGGAAAGATCAGGTATTTAACTTGCACCTACACCATTAAATGTCACGTTCTCTTAGAATATTGATTTGAGCCGATTAGCAGATATTGTAGGTACAACTCTGTGACTAGCCTAAAATTCAATAAATAGAACGTAAAATAGTCAACGTGAAAGGAAGCACTGGACAAATGTTTGAAAAAGAATAACGTACCTTCAAAATACAAAATACTAACAGGGGATTTCCTATTAAACTGATTAAATTGGCAGCTATTGCTGCCCTCATAATGACAGCTCCAACTTTTGCTAATGAGAGCATTGTGCCTGTATCAAAAGAAACCAAAGATATCGCCATCAGTTTGCGAGATAAGGCCATTAATGATGATAGTGCTTATGAAATTTTAAAGTCGCTAACCACAGAAGTGGGCGCACGTCACCCTGGCACACCTGGCGAAAAAGCGGGTATTGAATGGGCCATTAGTAAATTAAAGGCGCTAGGGTTTGATAAAGTTTATACCGAAGACGTGGAAATGAATGGCTGGATCCGTGGTCTTGAAACCGCTGAAATTTTACTACCTTCATATCAGAAAATGATAATAACGGCTCTAGGTCGCTCAAAATCAACACCTGAAGGTGGTTTAGAAGCTGAAATTGTGCATTTCAAAAGCTATGCCGATCTTGAAAAAGCGGCTGATGGTAGCTTAAAGGGAAAAATAGCCTTTATCAGTAACCGCATGCAAGGGTTTAAAGATGGCAGTGGCTATGGCCCTGCTAACATTGCACGTAGTAAGGGCCACGAGCTCGCAGCTCAGAAAGGGGCTGAAGCCTTACTGATCCGCTCCATCGGTACCGATGACCATCGTAATCCACATACCGGTGCTACCAACGTAGCCATGGGTTATACGGCAGTACCTGCTGTTGCCCTTTCGAATCCTGATGCAGACCAGTTGGTACGTTTAATGGACTACGGTCACACCCCAAAAATTCGTCTGAACATCCAAACCAAAGATCTGGGTCCAATTGTCACCAAGAATGTTTTCGGTGAAATTACAGGTCGCGAGCTGCCGAATGAAGTGGTTGTCATTGGCGGTCATCTAGATAGCTGGGACTTAGGAACAGGGGCAGTTGATGATGGAGCAGGTGTTGCTATCGCCATGGCCACAGCCGCTTTTATCAAAGATAACGCAATAATACGTCCACGCCGTACCATCCGTGTAATCCTTTGGGGTGCAGAAGAACTGGGCTTAATCGGTGCCCGCGCATATGCCAAAGCACGACAAGAAGACGGCAGCATCGCTAATCATGTGATTGGATCTGAATCTGATTTTGGTGCAGGTCCTGTTTATGGGCTTCAGTCGTCTAGTAATGTCTCACCTAACGCAATACATGTGATTGATACCATGGCCGGACTAATGGGTAAGCTAGGCGTTAGCCGTCGCAGTGGTAATACTACCGGCGGTCCAGATATGATCCCTCTGTCAGCGCTGGGTGTTCCTGCGCTGAATCTAATGCAGGACGGAACAGATTATTTTGATTTGCATCATACACCTGACGATACCTTTGATAAGGTGAAACCTGAGCATATGCGCCAAAATTTAGCGGTATGGACGGTCTTCGCTTTTATTGCTGCCGAATGGCCAGGCTCTTTTAAGTAAGACCTTTTAGGATCAGCCAACAATAGAAAATGCCCTGTCCATTGAGTATTTATACTGGAACAGGGCAGGTTTACTCGCTCCCACTAAAGATTATTTCGCTGCATAAGCTTATGGCTATCAACGTTATTGTGTGGCGTGCTTACACAGAGAACTATGTTCACTTAATAGGCAAGGCAACATTTAAAGACCAACACAACCAACATCCAACCTTTTTTGTCTTATTTTCATCTTTTCCTCGGTGGTAAAAAAATTCTTTTGCTTTTAAATCATTTAAAATTAAGAGCGTTTACACCACCGAGAAAAAGAGCGCCGAGCGCTGCGCTACACAGAGCAAATCAACTGATTGTTAAGATAAGATTTGACGCTTGGCAGAATAAGGATCTTCAGCCATCAAATAAGCGCGTAAATCGGTTTTGTGGGGTTGGGTATTTAACCATCTGCGCATCTCTTTAATCTTGGCATAAAGATCGTCACCAAACTTTTCATGGTAAATATGCCAGATAAACCAAGCCTTATCCAGTGCTTCCATTGCGTGTATTTTAGTCAATATTTTGCTTGTCTTCTTCAAATAAATTTTGTAACTCTTGGCGACCTTTTTTACTGACTGCGATCAATTGATTAAAATCCATATTTTGCATCATAGTCGTTTCTAACAAGCTTTTATCGTGAGCAGCAAAGATATCAATTAAACCATTGGCCTCGGTTTCGCTTAAACCATAGGCTTGTAACAGCATGTTTGCGGCTTCCAAGCCACCAGCGAACACTTCTCTGACATTGGTTTTAATACCCAGGTTATACAATTTGACAGCTGTGTAACGATTTCTTGCTCTGGCAATCACCTTTACATCAGGAAAGTGTTTTCTGACTAATTCTGCAATTTTAAGGGCATCATCTTCGTCATCAACAGCCACCAGAATAACCTTAGCGTGTTCTATTCCTGCAGCCACCAACAAGTCCAGTCGACACGCATCACCGAAAAATACTTTGTTGCCAAACTGCCTAACAAATTCAATATGTTCAGCGTCTTTATCAAGTGCAGTAAAAGGAATATTATTGGCGGCTAAAATCCTACCTGAGACTTGACCAAATCGTCCAAACCCTGCAATCAATACTTCTGGCTCATTAAAATCAGGCGATGAGTCATACACAGCCGGACAATTTCTGCTATTGAACCAAAGACTATGTAAAATAACCAAAGGGGCCGTCAGCGCCATGGATATGCCTACGATCAATGTCACTTCACTGCTAATTTGCAGCGGTAACAACCCATTACCTGAAGCCTGTGCCATCACTACAAACGCAAACTCACCCCCTTGGGATAACATTAAACCTATACGTATTGCATCGGTTTTACGCTGTTTAGCCATTTTGAGAATAGCAAAGATAATACCCGTTTTAACCAAAACTAAAATGACACTGGCTGACAAAATAAACAGCGGTTTTGACACCAATAAGCTTAAGTCTAAGTTCATGCCTATGGCGATAAAAAACAGCCCCAGCAACAAACCTTTAAAGGGTTCAATTTCGGTTTCGAGTTGATGCCTAAAACTAGAGTTAGCTAACAGTATACCCGCTACAAATGCGCCCATGCCCATTGACAGTCCCGCTTCCTGCATACCTATAGCAGTGGCAATAACAATGAGAAGCGCAGCAGCGGTCATCACTTCCTCACTACCATATTTAGACACTAGGCGTAAAAATGGGTTGGTTAAGTAGCGGCCTACAGCTAGAACTGCCACTATCGCTAACACACTTATCCACCAGGGCGGTGTGGATTGTCCGCTTGAAGTGGAGAGATTTTCAACTAACAGCAAGATGGGAATAACCGCTAAATCCTGCATTAGCAAAATAGAAAAGCCCTGTTGACCTGGTGGTGATTTAAGAATGCGATGTTCTGTCATCAGCTGAACCGCAAATGCAGTTGAAGACAAGGCCAACGCCAAACCTATGACTAAGGAGATACTCCAAGAAAATGCCATCATAAAGTGCAGAATTAATGCTATGACTAAGGCACTAATCAGCAATTGTCCGCCACCGGTAAATAGAATTTGATTGCGCATTCGCCAAAGCTTTTCAGGCTGTAATTCTAAGCCAATAACAAATAACAGTAACACCACCCCAAGTTCAGCAAAATGTAATATGGTCACTGGGTCATTAACCCAATTCATTACTTGTGGACCAATCACTAACCCCGCAACCAAATAACCTAAAATTGCACCTAACTTGAACTTCTTAAAAATTGGTACCGCAATGACTGTTGCGGCTAGAAAAATTACGGCTGAACCCAAAACACTCATTATATTTACCCAAGTTTATGCAGAACAATATTGTGAAGAAAATAGTGAATATATTCAATGTGGTATTTGGGGAAACATTAGCCGGCATGCCTAAGTCAATGGCCCTGTTTGGCCAAAACTCATGCCGAACATGGCAGTAATACTGGCAATATTTTTAATATAGTGAGCTTAGAATGCCACGCTAAATGGTGAAACTAGTTAAGCAGAACTTGCCAGCCATGCACTTACATTAATGCCACAGCCGCATGTGCCATATCAATAATATGCTGTAAATCAGCACTGACATCTAAGCTAATGATGTCAGCCTCAGATTCAGGTAACTGCATGCTGCTAAATTGACTTGCCAGCATAGACTCAGGCATAAAGTGCCCTGCTCTTAGTGACATTCTTTGACTGATAGTGTCTAAATCAGTCGTCAAATGAATAAACAAGGTAGTAAAACCTAGCTCTCTAAATAACTGGCGATGCCGACGCCGCAAACCTGAGTAGGCCAACACCGAATCAACTAATGTTCCTTGGCACAAATGTTGAGTTAAACGTCTTAGCCAAGGATCACGCATGGTATCGGTCAAAGGGATGCCATTGGCCATTTGCTGTTTTGCTGCAATTAAATGAAAATCATCAGCCTCAATAAACTCGTAACCTAGCACCTCGGCAAGCTGTTCGCCCACAGTAGATTTACCACAACCGCTAACGCCCATCACAATAACCAGTTTAGGCTTCACCTTCTTTGACTTAATAGAAACATCTGGAATAAGTTGCATCTAATTTACACCTTTTTCTAAAATGGGAAGTGTTATTTCGACTTCACAGGTCTTACTAGGTTAAACATTTGTAATACATTGGCCCAGTGTCACCCCAGCGCTTACCTGTATCTGTTGCTTAGTATAGTTTCTACCTTGCGCATAAATCATATTGATTCTGGGTCAACTGAATCTACGCGTAATTTTACACTATGCCAATCGCAGTGTTCGTTATGTGGCGCTTGATTGATATATTCAAGTTCTGATCATTGCTTTAACACTTTGTGACGAAATAAGCGTAAATTGTTTAGAAAATATAGTGATAGAAGTGTCGTCAATAGCGTTTTATGACTTGAGTAGGCCATTGGGCGATTTTCTAGCTAATTATTCAGTCTCATTTTTAGTATATAAAGCAAAATCAAAGATATTTATGAGAATGCGACTTGACTGACAAGTCAAATTCTCTAAGACTTGGGCTCGTGTTTAATTTAGAAGTATAATCATGCTACAAATCATCAATATTGACGCGCTTTTACCGGGCATGTTCATTGTTAAAGTAATAAAACAAGCGGGCGAAATAACTGTCGCCACACCAGGCAAAATTAATGATCAACAAGATATTAATAGTCTGATAGATAAGGGCATTTTGCAGGTTCAAATTGATCCGGCTAAAAGCACCCACCTTAATACTGATGATGGGTTAAATGACCTTGGAGAAACGTATCTCAATGCTTCGGGACTAAGTTACAACCAACAATTAGAAGATTCACTTATACTTCATAACCAAGCAAAAACAATCCAAGGTCGCCTTATTAAACGTGTGACAAATGGCAAAATTGCTGATATCGAAGAAGTGAATAATATTATGCAAGAAATTGTCAATAAAGCTTTTGAGTGTGATGATGCCCTTGGCATCACCACTTTGCTCAAGGATAACGATGAATACTTTCTTGAACACAGTATAAACTGCGCCATATTAATGGTGATGTTTGGGCGTTCACTTGAGATAGAAAAATCTACCTTACAACATCTGGGTGTCGGTGCTTTGCTAATGGATATTGGTATGGTCAAATTGCCTTTATTGTTAACTCAAAAAACCGATAGTTTGTCTGTTCAAGAATCACAGCGAATGCAACGCCACATTGATATTGCACTAAAGCTCTTAGAACCCATAGAAGATATAAATAAGATTAGTCTGACTGTTATTAAGCAACATCACGAAAGAATTGATGGAACGGGATACCCTGACAGATTGAGGGGTGAACAAATATCTCAATATGGCAGAATGGCTGCAATAGTCGATACTTACGATTCATTAACTACCTCAAGACCCTACCGCGATACGTTTGAACCTGCTGATGCATTAAAAAAGATGCAGGCTGAAGATTTGGGTCTAGACAAAGAACTGTTGAGTAAGTTTATAAGCTGTATTGGCGCTAATCCTATTGGCTCTTTGGTAAAACTGGCCAGCGGAAAACTCGCCATGGTGATGCGCCTTAATCGCCTTCACCCTCTGTCGCCAAACGTTATGGTTTTTTATAATTTAACCACAAAAATAGATGAAGTAGCACAACTCGACTTATCTGAAGTAGAGGATGAAATCGTTGATAGTGTCTCACCTGATGACTTTGATATTGGCTTATCAGCTTTTTTACGCCAGTCATTTTTTAGCAAATAATATAAACCCAATACCCAATAAACTTGGGTATTGGGTTTAAAAATTCATGACTAACCAGAAGTTTCCCGAATTTTTTAATTACCAATCTGTCAGCGCTGCCATAGAAAACGTTTGTCCAGAGTAGTTTAAAATAACATGTTGTGGTTCGATACGAACAATTTCAATGGTCCCATCAATTTTATCACCTTCGACCATTCTAGTGCCATTTACCCTGACCCACCTTTCAGATTCAATCGATGCATACATATGTACCGAGAAAGCCATGCTGGGTAATCTTGTCATCACCCATGCGGGCAGTTGATCAATTCTTGGCACATCGGCACTGCTGGGCACACTTTCGATAGGTGCCGGGGTATCTGGTGAATCTGCGACTTCAGTGATAGCTTTTCTGAACCGAGCTAAAACATCAGCAGAAATTTGAGGCTCTGGTTCGGGTGCTGAAGTGGTTGTTTCTATAACATCATTGGGCACAGAACTTGTTTCAATATCACCTATTGCAGCGACTTTTTGAACCGGTGTTTTTTCGATTACCTCAGTATGTGTATTTTGAGGCTTATCAACCTTAACGGATGGTTCGGTTTTATTATCCCGTGGCACAGTCACAAGGGTAACCACCGCGGGAACTGGCGCAGAAACACTGGCTACTGGCGTATCAGGTTTGGGGCTTAATAAGGTTAATATTTGCTGATAATTAGCCAAGGTCCAACCTAAACTTAAACCACCTATAGCAATAAATACGGCTAATAAATAACGCTTAGTATAAAATTGCCAAACTGATGGTATGTCTTGCACCGATGGTAAAAATAAACTGCGATGAAATTGCTCTGACAAACCATCATCGATTCGAGTATGGGTTACTTTGTTGCTTTCGAGCATTCTTATGGTTGCTGATTTTTTAATCGTTGGCGTATCTACTTCTACGTTTACTTCAACTGTTTGGTCAGGATCAACTTCTACTTGTTGAATCCCCATTTCAATCAGGCCCTGCACCATATCTCGGCTGGTGACCAGCCCCGCTTTCTTGATTTTGACGGGTCCATTTTGCGCTGTGATCCGCACAATCACCATGCCTGGCTGTAAATCTTGAATCTGTATTTGTTTAAGCATTGAGTTGGCCTATTGCAAAACCTAAAGCTGTTGCAACTAAAAACACGCCTAACAAGGTATAAGTCCAACGTTTTCCCTGTCGCTGTTGCACCACATCTTCACCTAAAATCTGTTGTGCTGCGGCAATAAAAATATGTTGTGATACAACGGGTAACTGTTTTGTAAACGTTAGCGTTAGGGCCCTATCACACAATAGGTTAATGACTCTTGGGATACCACCGGTGATATCAAATGCAGAACGAA
>Ga0307488_10000364_pt1 | contig 36481 bp, 51 predicted proteins | sample SB02metaG_FD_202248 | JGI IMG/M metagenome (GOLD analysis project Ga0307488, IMG submission 202248) | Sea-ice brine microbial communities from Beaufort Sea near Barrow, Alaska, United States - SB 0.2 | ecosystem: Environmental > Aquatic > Marine > Coastal | place: USA: Alaska | collected...
CATTATATTCTGCAACCACATCATAAACCTGTTGATATGTTGCGTTTTCTCTTGCGTTTTCGTATCCGCTAAAATCATTAAACCATATTGACATCGCATCAGATCCGAAATATTTATTTAATACTATCCATTCTGCGTTCTTATTTCTCATTTTAACCTTTACAAGTCTCCCTTTTGCTACTTTCATAATGTTATTAATTTAATTCAATAGAATATCTTTTCGCTCTTTCGTATCCCATTCCTGAATAGTCTATTATTTTGCCGGACATATCTAAACTTATTTCTGAATCGTCTTCAAATAAGTAACTAAATCCTGTGGCTTCTTTACCGCTGAAATTTGTTGTTTTAATTAAAAATAGATCATTCGTTGAGATTATTAATATATCCGACTCTAAATTTACTTTGTTTCGTGCTTGCATTTTATTATCTTTCATTGTTATTAATTTAAATTTCTATTATATTCGTTTTCGATCTCTTTCAATTCCTTTTGCTTGCATTCCGTTTGAATTGAAGAACAAAATTTTATATTGTTTTCTTTACAGTAAGAATATAGGCTTTGATTCCAATTAGAACTAATTTTATTAAACTGAGTTAAAATGCTTTTTGCTTCTTGTTCGTGTTGTGAGCCATACCCATATTGAAACGGCATTAAAAATGTTTCTTCGGTTTCTGTTTTATAATCTACTGTAATAGTTCCCGCAAAATAACTGTTTCCGTTTACTTTATCAAACCACTCTTTGGAGATTATATCTATTGTATTTGCCATAATATTTTTTTTAAAGGAGGCTTTCGCCCCCGTTGTTTATTTATTTTGAAAAATGTATTTTGTGTAAATTTAAATTTCTTAAGGTTGGATAAGTAAAGTTATCCGCGTAGCCTTGTTTTTTAAGAGATTTAATAATTGATATTTTTAAGTTTAGTAACTGGTTAATATTTGCTTTCATAATATTTTTATTGATTTAAAAATTTATCTACTTTATTAATACCCTGCTGATTTGAAAATATCTGATATACTGATTTCCTCCCCTACGAACTCGCTCAAAGCCGCATAGGCTGCCTCTGATACGCTTTTTATTGGTGCAAAGTCATTGTCCGACCAATCTGTAAAATTTAACTCCGAAATGATGTTAAATGCATCAGTGTAATATATTACTGCATTTTCTAGTTCAGTAGCTATAAACTCATGCAAGTTGTCAACTGCTTCACTTTCGTCAATTTCAGATCTAAACATTCCAGTCGCTTCCGTTTCTAATTCTTCTTTTAAGTTGTCGATAAATGTGTACTTGTTAAATGATCTCATAATAAAAATTTAAGTTGTTAGTGTGTCTGTTAATTAGTGCAATATATAGAAATATTATTATATAAACCTAATTTATTAGTAAGTATTTTAATATTTCTTTCGCATCCCTTTGTTTATAGGGGTTAACACAGTATATTTTTTTTACTGTTTACCTGGTTTTGTTTTCCTATTGACCAGGGCGAGCAGTTATAAAAGGGAAGGTCTAACCCTGAACCCTTAAAAAAAGTTTTACTTCATTGTTTCACTCTGGAGCGGGCAGAGTTGCGGAAGTTCTGCGGGCGCATCGCTTAACGCGGGCGGATAGCGTCAAACGGTCGGCAGTTGTGCGGCACAGATCCCCCACATTTGGACTAACCCCAGTAAAAAGCCAAAAAAATCAGGGAGCAGATTTGAGATCTCAACCCCCCCCTTTTTTTTAATAACCGTTTTCTTTTTGGGTGCATGGCTCGTATGATGGTATATTATATAACACCTCCATGTATCTAATAATTTTGTATCTTTGCTTATGGACTGGGAGTTAGAATTACATAACAGGTTACCAATAGGATTTGCTCTTGGTTGGGCTTATTACGGTAGAGACCAGGAACATGATTGGTCTGAGATAAATATATTCATTGGATTTATAGGTATAACATTAAAATATTAGATATGAGTGATTACGTAAACGGATTGTATGTTAAGGATGGTAGGTTAATCAATGGTCGTCCAAATGGGATGAATGGAATTGAGCAAGCTGCTGGCTTACGAAAGATGGTTAAGTACAATAAGAAGGTTGAGATGATTGCTGATGGAATCGAAAGAGCTAAAAATCGTGAGGACTACTTCATGTAGGATCACATAACATAACATAAATTAAACTGCTCGAAAGGGTGGTTTTTTTTATGCTTAATTTTATATATGGTCGACACTTAATCGACACTTTAGTTGTGTATTATATATTATAGTATGCAATTATTAATTTATTGACATTAAAAATCGACGCGGATGATGTTATTTACGTGCAATTCATAAAAAATATTATACATTAAAAGTAAATATATGCTATAAATTCGACACTAGTGTCGATGGTTGCGTCGTTTTTGCGTCGTTTTTAGGTTTGTAACTATCTGTAAATGAGGTCTGCGTCGAAAATGTCGTTTTTAAACTCCTTTTATGAGATAGAAAATTAATAAGTCTATTATATAGTATATATAATATACTTATAGAAATTATTTTAAAAAACGTCGCAAAATAAAAAAGCATTCAAATTAATATACAACTGTAATATTGTTTACCTTTGTTATATAATTTAATTAAATCAAAATACAATGAATGAATCTGGAGGGTATTCACCAAAAGATCTCCACTTTGGAGAGACGGCTCAAAAAAAACTAATAAGTGGTATTTCAAAAATGTCTAATGCTGTTAAGAGCACGTTAGGCCCTATGGGCAACACTGTTCTTATAGAGTCGCCTCAGCACACTAACGGTATTACTGTTACTAAGGATGGGGTTACTGTTGCTAGATCAATTAATTTATTAGATCCTGTAGAGAACCTTGCTGTTCAGATGATGCGTGAGGCTGCAAGCAGAACTGCGACAGTTGCCGGAGACGGCACGACAACCGCCATAGTTATCACAGAGGCTCTTGTAACGATTGGAATGGAATCTATAGGAGAAAAGGACAACAAGACAGAGATCCTTCGGGAGATCATCTCTCTGACCGAGACAGTAGTTAAAGGGTTGAAGCGAAAGAGTAAGCCTGTAAACAGTCGTAGGCTTTTGGATGTTGCTACTATCTCTTCTAACAATGACAAGCATATAGGAAAAATTATATCTGACACTTACAAGTCTGTTGGCGACAATGGTATAGTTACTGTTGAGAAGTCCCAGGGTTCGGAGACTACGTTTGAGAGTACTAGTGGACTTAAGATTGACCGTGGTTATTCTTCTAGTTTGTTTATAAACAACCACAAGAAGGATGAGTGTGTGTTAGAGGATGTCTTAGTCATGGTATCGGATGCGGAGATAAACAATATATTAAGTATCGAGAGTATACTTCGGCCAGTAATTGCTGAAGGTAAAAAATTACTAATAGTAGCACCTTGTTCACAAAACGTGATAAACACGCTTTCAGCGAATGTCATGAAGAACGATTTGAAGCTTTGTACCATAATCCCTCCTAATTTTGGTTATAAGCAACACGAGCTGATGCAAGATATTGCTTTGTCAGTTGGGGCTACTTATTTTTCAGAGAAGACGGGTGATGATTTGAGTCACATGACCATTGCTGATCTTGGTCGAGCTTCTAGAGTTATAGTAGGTAGAGATTCTAGTATTATTATTAAGGATGATTCTCATGTAGATGATCAGGCTATCAAAGAGCGTACCTCTCAATTATGGGATGCGCACAAGGCGAGCCAATCTAAGGTTGATAAGGAATTTATTCTATCACGTATCGCATCTCTAACCGGTGGGGTAGGCGTAATCTATGTTGGTGGTAATACTGACCTGGAGCAGAAGGAATTATTTGATCGCGTTGATGATGCTGTTTGCGCAGTTAGGTCAGCACTTGAAGAAGGAATCCTTCCAGGAGGAGGGCTAGCCCTTTACCATCAGGGATCAAAAAAAGCCACGAAAGATGATGTGTCTTCAAAATCAAAAACGATCGCTCACGCGATACTATCTGAGGCACTTAAAGCTCCAATGAATCAAATATTAAGTAACGCTGGGTTAGATTGGTCACCTGAAATAAATGACGATGATGGGTATGGCATTAATGTTAAGACGGGTAAGACTGGAGATATGATCAAGATGGGAATTATAGATCCTATGAAAGTAACTAAGAGCGCACTTCAAAATGCGGTATCGGTAGCCGTAACAATTTTATCTACTAACGCTATAGTTACTATGGCGAGAACCTTTGAAGCATCAGAATAATGAATTGGCAAGAAATATTAGTGGTTGTAGTAGCTTGGGAAACGTTATGTTATCTTTTTAGAAGAATACCGTAATGAGTAAATTCTTAAAGTCACTAGTTAAAAATAGAAGGCTGGGCGCAATTGAGCGTTTAGTAAATAGATTAGGATATATGGGGACGGGATTTATAATGATCGCCCCCTATGTCTTAAGGTCTGGTGATGTAGGGCCTACCATATATATTATAGGCGGTCTAATATCTATACCACAGGTTTGGTTTCAGAAGCAATGGAACTTGGTAGCTGTAAATATAAATGTGATAATAGGATATACAATATATCTTTTAAGTTCGTGATAAAGTGCAGCGTTTGTGATGAGTCTTTCTCTCATGGATTTGATTATCGAATGCATTGGGATGAGATGCATTTAGACTACGCTATGGAACAGTTAAAAATAGAGAATGAAAAAAGACCAGATAGTACAGATAGTTAAGAAAAAGTTTGAAGAGAGAAGTAGGGTAGGTATCAATAAGTATGATACCACATTGTTTGATAGCCCTGATGGTATGTATACTTTTTTAACTCATCTTCAAGAGGAGCTCATGGATGCTACTCTTTACTGCGAGAAGCTTAAGCAAATAAACTCATCTGATCTTAGCACCAGCTTTACGGATAGTAGTTGGAACTGTGTGTCTTGCGGAGCTTTAAATTCAGGGTCAAGAAAAAAATGTGGAAATTGTAACAAATAAAAAGTATGAAGCCAATAGGAAAAAATATAGTTATAAAAACTATCGAAGAAGAAATAGTAACAGCATCTGGATTGATGTTATCTGCAGATGACGCTAACCAGCTAAGATACAAAAAAGGAAAGATCGTAAAACCAGGCGTAGACGTTAAGTCTATCAAGGAGGGTGTAGAGATATACTACGATAAGAGAGCGGGATATACTATGATTATAAACAATGAGCCCTATACAATCATTCAGGAGAATGATGTCGTAGTTGTTTTGTAGTTTTATTCATCTCTATTATAAAATTTCTGTAAACTTTATCTGTATACTTTACGTTCTTTGCAAATATAGGGTTGATTTGCTGACTAGTCGGTATCTCTTCTCCACTTAGCTTTTTGTATATAGAGTTTATAACTCTTTGAGCTTTATATGATAGTTGATATATAGTTCTTTTATTACCTACTTTCTTTCTAAATGTTTCTATCCATTCATTTTTACGTAGATCTTCAAATCTATGAATATTCCAGCTAAGTAGTTGATTAAATTCATCGAACTTATCTTTAGAAAACAAATCCTCGCTGTATAGGAATAAAAGCATTTCTAGGTCTGCTGTTGTTAGGCCATATTTAGCCTTGATAAAATATCTTATAACCCTCCAGTACTTGAGGTAGTCATTGAATATTGGCTTACTAAGATCCCTGTCTCTTTTCTGTTTATTCATTTAATTTAATTTATTATCTTTGTTGTGTAAATATACGAATTATGTTTAAATACAACTTAACTGTAAATACTTTAGATAATGATTATGTTGAAAATAATACATACTTTTGCAATAAAGTAGATAATTTACACTGGATCTCTACATGTACTCATAACATTAAAAATAAATAATATGCCACTACAACCTAAGAAGCAAAAATTAAAGAAAAAAGTAGTAGTTAAACCTGTGTATGTTGCTACAAACATGACTGGCACTTCAACTATTATAACAAAAAAAAGGCCTCGCACCATAGGGGGACATGGATATAAAAATTAAACAATTATGCCAACAGTAAAATTACCTAACGGAAGACTAAAGACTTTTCCTTACAATGCAGTAGGAAAGGCTCAAGCGAACGTATTCATGAAAATGACTGGCGGTAAGATTAAGAACAATCCAAACTACGGTATGGAGAAAAAAACTAAATCAGGATATTAATGGCTGGAAGGACTAAGAAGAAAGGAAATAAAATTTGTGCTTCAGGGATAGCCTGGGCAAAAAAAACCTTTGACAAGTACCCTTCTGCTTATGCTAACATGGCAGCTAGTAAATATTGCAAAGACCCTAACTACGCTAAAAAAAGTAAAAAATGAGTAAATTAAGCAAGAAACAACGTAAAATTGCTAGAGCCGCTTATCCTATGAATAAAATTACAGGAGCAGACTTTAAAGCTTTAAAAAATAAAAATGGGCGAATTAAAAAAATGGCGTGATCAACAATGGGTTCGCATTGGAACTGATGGAAAAATAAAGGGTGCTTGTGGGACTAGTAAGAATAAAAAAAACCCAGACAGGTGTTTGCCACTTGCTAAGGCTAAACGTTTAAGTAAAAAAGCTTTAGCTTCTACAGCTAAAAAAAAGAAAGCCTCTGGAGGTAGAATTCAATTTGTAAATAACACTTCAACCGTAAGAAAAGCATAATGGCAAAGACATTTAAACCTCACAAAATGTACAGTAAGACAGGAATAGTTAAGACGGCTAAAACCATGAAGGATCATTTGTCTTTAAAAAAGAAGGGCTATAATCATACTAAAAAGTAATGGCTAATAAATCTAAAATGAAATGCAATGTCGTTACTAAAAGCGACAGAGCTGGAAAAAAGAAAATGGTAAAAGCTTGTTCTGGCGGTACAGAAAAGCTGATTCATTTTGGAGCTAGCGGATACGGACACAATTATTCTGCCGCCGCACGCAAGTCTTTTAAGGCTCGTCATAAGTGTGGAACTGCTACATCAAAACTTACCGCAAGATACTGGTCTTGTAAAAAATTATGGGCAGGTAAGGGAGGATCAACTCAAAGTTCTCCTAAAAATATTAAAGGAAAATATTAGTATCTTTGTAGGGAACAAAAAGATATAATATTATGAAACAAGGTTACAACTCTCGTTTAGATGAATCATTAGGTTCGCGTAATGGGAAAAAATCTCAAAGTTACAAAGCAAGAAGAGATGAGTCTAAAGGAGCGATGAAGCACTTTGGTGAGCATCCTTATTCTGCAGATTCAAAAATGAAATAGATTTTTATGGCTAAGGATAATAATTTTATACAGAATGTTTTTCAAGGAGCTAAGCGTAGAGGTACTCTAGGCGATTGCACTGGAAATAAGTATGGAAGTTCTAGTTGTCCTGTAGGATCTAAGAAGTATAATTTCGCCAAAACAATGCGTAAAATAAATAAATATAAATGATAGATAGCATTAAATGTAACTGGAATAAATTAATATTATTTTTCACCTTCTCTCTTAGTGAGTGTAAAGATGGAAAATGTAAATGTAAAAAATGAAGTCTAAAGGATTAGGAGATAGTATAGCTAAATTCACTAAAGCAATTAAACTAGATAAGCTGGTTAATGCTGTGACAATTGGCGACTGTGGGTGTAACGATAGACGGGACACTTTAAATAGAGCCTTTCCTTATAAAAATAAATAATTATGGCATACCAAAAATTACAAGCTGGCAAAGCGTGGTCAGTTTATCCTAGTAATAACACAAACATTCCTGACATTAGCGTTGTTGGGCCTACTGGAAATACAGATGGTGTTGACGCTGGAGGCCTGTTGCTTATTGATAGCACTAGGACTGGAACAAATCCATCAACCCCTGCTACACTGTCATTTACTTTGAGCGGTTTAAAGCCTGGGATGATTATTGTAAATTCTACAACAGGGAAACAGTCAGAGCTTGTCACTGTAGTTAATGGAACTACATTAAAGGTTAAAGATGCTATATTTGCAGCACAACCTGCGGCTTACTCTATATATGGGGGAACTCAAGGTGGAGCTGTTTTATATATAGGAACGGCTGGATCTGTAAGAGTCACCACAGTAGCTGGTGACGATGTTACATTTGTTGGAATTAACACTGGAGCATTTTTTCCGGTTCAAGTTACAAAAGTCTGGGAGACTGGAGGAACTACGGCTTCTAACATTATAGCTCTTTGGTAGTATGATCATAATGATAGGTAATTATATCGGATATAATAACTATGGAGTTAACCCTCCATTTGGAGGAAAAGATTTAATTACTCAAATTGGTATTCAGATGGTTACAGAAAATGGAACAGGATTACCTAACGAAGACATAATAGCAGAGTAAGTAAAGTAACAATATTATAAATAAAAAAAAATGGCAGTAAAATTTTCAGACTTCACAGAAGCAACCGATTCGGCATCTGTCGAAAAGATAGTTGGATATACATCTACCGGGGATTTAAACCTTCAGATACCTCCAGCGAATTTAGACACAACTTATGTGGTTTCAACTACAGATGGCACAGCGCCAATTGTTAACTTGACAGCAACAAAAGCCGGGTCAACACCGGCATCATCACTTTTAAATTTCACAGGATCTGGAGCAACAACTCTTACGGGTAATGCTTCAACTTCTACTATTAATATATCGAGTGATCCTGGTGTTACTACATTTACAAATGCAAACGGAACTTATATTTCTGCAGGAACTGTAAATACAGCCGCATCTGGAGCGGTAACAGTAGGCGCTATAGATCTAAATGCAATTGATGGAAGTTCAAACGGTACTACGAGGTTTTTAAGTAAAGATAACACGTGGGATGTTCCTAGTTATTCAGGGGGGGCAGGTGTTTACTTGCCACTAGCTGGTGGAACGATGACTGGAAACCTTGATCTTGATGCTAATAATAGAGTATTATTCGGAACAGCTAACGACTTACAGATATACCACTCAGGTGCAGCTAAAATATCTAATTCAACAGGTCAATTAGATATTGAATCCACGGATGGAATAACTCTTGCCCATGCAGCTGTAACTAAACTAGCAACAGCAACCACAGGAATAACAATAACAGGTAAAGCAACTTCAACAGCAACAGTAGCTGGAGACGGAGCAACAACGTTAACAACAAAAGGCTATGTAGATGGTCTTGCAAGCGATGTTACAAGCGTAAATTCAGGCACACCATTTGATTCAACAGGTGCACCGTTAGCTATATCTCCAACATCGGGAGCTGTTATTGTAAGCTCAGCGATCTACAACGGAGGAACAAATATAGGTGTAGTTCCTGGCGGAGGAGCGCCTACTACGTTTTTAAAAGGAGATGGATCTTGGGCAGTTCCTACAAATAGTGGAGGTACAGTTACAAGTGTAGGTCTTAGTACTGATGTAGCTGCGCTTACAGTAGCTGATACACCGGTAACAAGTTCTGGCACTTTAGCATTAAACAAAAATGGTGGAACTGCTGGTCAATATATTGATGGTGATACTGGAGCTTGGACTGATTTACCAGCAGGTTATACTCAATGGAGCGCTATTTCAGATCAAGGTGCAAGTTTATCAATAACAGATGGTACAGTCTTAGATTTTAATGGTAGAGTAGCTAGCGATGGAGCATATGGATCTGGTTTGGGCCTTGGGGCTGGTATATATACAGATACCGCTATAAATACAGGAGAAGTAACAACAGGATTAATAAACAACGGCGGTACACCAAGTGCTACTACTTTTTATAGAGGAGATGGAAATTGGGCAACAGTAGCCGGAGGATACACAACTGAATTTATTGGATCATCAACAACTGTTAGTGCTGTTAAAGATTATCTATATATACTAGCAAATCCATCGGCAGTAACTATAACTTTACCTGCATCTCCTGCTGACGGAGATACTATAGGTATTGCAAATAATTTTTTTACCTCGGGTGGAAACGTATCAAATGTTTTGGCTGCTAATGGATCTTCGAGTTCTAATGCAGATAAAATAATGGGAGATACATCTAATCTTGTTATAGATAACGGAAGCGCAGCATTTGATTTAGTATTTAGTTCGGCTGGTGCTCCAAACGGAAACGGATGGACTATAGTGGGTGGTAATTAATTAATGAATTAAATAAATAAAATAAATATGAGTAATTTTTCAACATTTTTTCCAGTACCAGGTGGTGGGGGCGGCGGCGGAATTTTAAAACAACACACGATAACAACAAGTGGAACTCTAGACCTTACAACACTAGGAATAGCCGATGGGAATACTATTGGTTTATTTTTAGTAGGAGGTGGGTCAGGTGGTTCTGCTTACCCACAAACCTCCTCTGGAGGTCAAGGTGGGGCAATTTGGCGGGCATCTGTTACAATAGGAATAGCTGGGACTATAACCGCATCTATTGGGGCAGGTGGTAGTGATACTTCCAACGGTGGAGCCACTACTATATCAGGTGGTGGTATCCCAAGTAGTATCTCAACAGGTGCATCCAGAAAGGCTAATTCTCCTTCCGGCGCAACAGCAGGTTTTGTTTGGAATGGAGGTGGTGCACTCCTTTCAAATTCAAGCTCCCAACAAGGTATTGATGGATATGGTATTGGGGGTACTTATGGTTCTACAAACTACAACCCCGTTATAAACCCCGAGTTTACTAACACAGGACGTGGTGGAGCATCAACATCAGCATCAAATACCCGAGTAGGCTATTCAGGAGTCTTAATAATTTTTTACTTATAATAATATGGAAACAATATATAACAAAATAGTAAATGGGGAGGTAGTAGATTGCATTGTCTCAGACGCTGCTTTTATAGCTACGCAAGAGGGTACGTGGGAACTAAGAGCAACACCCCCACCCCCAACAACAGAAGAAACTTCAAGAGATTGGAGAGATCAAGAGTTATCAAATACTGATTTTTGGGCATCCATAACTGACCACCCTCAATATAGTGATCGTATGGCATATAGAGTAGCTCTTAGAGACTGGCCTTCAACATCTGACTTTCCAGACACAAAACCAACATTATAATAAAATAAATAAATATGAGTAATTTTTCAACATTTTTTCCTGCTGCAGGTGGCGGTGGAGGTAGTTTAATAAGTTACGATCCACTTACTTTAAATAGAGTAAACGTTAGCGAGACTTATATGGTTTCAAAATATTCTGGTGGTGCTTGGCTTAACTCTACAAACCAGGTATTCTGGAGGTCAATGACTAACAATGCAGTAAGTGGACTTGGTCAAGTAGGAGCCGCTATAGATATGGCTACAAGTAGCAGTGCTTTTCAAACTATTGTAGATATTACAAACACAGGAAAAGGAGGTAAATTAATTTGCGTAGCTGGGCCTTGCGTAGAGGTAAATGTAGTGGTAACTTTTAAAATAACAATAGACGGAACTGCTACTGAAATAGAGTATACTAATCTACAAGGCTTTAGGATGAGAGGTATGCTTGGTGGTATCTTAGCAGGTCGTCCCGACACAGATTCTACCACTGCTGGTCTTAATGCAAGTCCATACGATGGAAGATACTACCATTTTAGAAACTCAAGTGGTGGTGCATCAAATTCAAATGGCTTTGCTTGTAGTGAAATCTCAAATTATTGGTCACTACCAACTGTTTTTGATGGAATAAATCAAATACAATTTAAAGATACTTGTAAAGTTGAAGTAAAAGCAAACATGACAGATACAGCATCGAATAGAAATAAAGCTGGTGTAATAGTACTTCCAAATTAAAAAATTATGATAAATACAACTATAGAAAATTTAACAGAACCTTCGAGAGTTAATAATCCTTTAGCTGGAGACAAAATAAAAACAACTAACACAAAAACTGGTTTGGTTTTTATAGCTTCACATCATGATCCTTATATTGAAACTCAAGAAGATGTAAATAACGTAGCTAAACTTTGGAGAAACAAAGAATTAGTTGATACAGATTATATAATACCTTTAACTGATCACCCAGATCACACAGCTACATTAGCGTATAGAGTAGCTCTTAGAGACTGGCCTTCAACATCTGACTTTCCAGACACAAAACCAACATTATAATAAAAAGGTATGCAGGATTTGAAGATATACGGATTGAATATTGGAGCGATGCTTTTTAGTGTTGTAAATGAGTTTAACCCTATACTTCAAACGATAGTGTTAATTTTAACTATAATATATACAAGTATTAATATATACAAGAAGTTCAATAAATGAAGAAAAAAGATTTAATACACTACTGCGGAGCGGCAGGAATTTTTATAGTAGTAATATTACTTCTTATGTATTTGGCTAATAATTCAATACCTTTGGAAAACAAAGATATTTTCGTGTCAATAGTGGGAACTTTAACAGCTAGTTTAGCTGTGGTAATTTACTCTATATTGGGTAAATCACCCGAAACAGAGGCTCAGTTACAGGCAAAAGTTGAGAGTCAACAAAAACATATCGAAACATTAGTTCAGCAAAAAGATGCTTATGAGGCCCAGATAATTACACTTCAATCTGATATTATAGATAAGCTTTCATTAGCTGGAACTTTAGCGTTTGATTCAATTTTTGAGCTTAAAAATAAAAAATAATATGTTACATTTTGAATTATCAGAATTTGATTCTCCTGATGAAAAGGGTAGTGGTAAGTATATGTACGACCCATTCCTTCAAATGCTTGATGATGCTCGCAGTATGGCTGGTATTTCTTTTAAGATTAATAGTGGGTTTAGAACAAAAATTCATAATGAGTCTTGCGGTGGAAAAATCAACAGCTCCCATTTATTTGGATACGCAGCAGATATTCATTGCAACAATTCCTCAGAAAGAGAAAAAATACTTAATGCACTCATTAAATCAGGATTTAAAAGAATCGGAATTGCAAACACATTTATACATTGCGACAACGATCCTGAAAAAAACCCAGCAGTTTGGTTATACTAGAACCGCAGGAAATACTTTAAGTTATGAGTAAAAAAAAGTTTAAAGACACTAAGGTCGGTCAGTTCTTACTGAATAAGATTCCTAGTGTTGTAGGGTCACTCGCTGGAGATAGTCCAGTAGGAAGCGTTATAAAGGCACTTATAGGGGGGTCTGATATGTCTTTAGCTGACAAGGATATTGCGCTTAAGAAGTTGGAGCAAGAGATTCATGAGTTCGATGGCATTACAAAAAGATGGGTAGCCGATTCACAAAGCGATTGGCTGCCTAGTAATATTAGGCCACTGACACTCGCCTTCCTTACAGTATCTTTTGTTGTTGGATGGGCTTATCAATTGGAAAACTTGTCAGTAGTAAAAGAACTTTTATTTGTGGTCTTTGCAGGATATTTTGGCGGCAGGTCATACGAGAAGGTTATGGGTAACAATAAGCACCATTAGTCTGAAATAAACCGCAGGTAAATAATTTATATCTTTGTATTGCAATTAAATCAAATACGATGGATATAAGAAAAATATCAATAGGCCCAGACTATAAGTCTAGTGCAATGCACTACTTGGTTGGTCAAGAAGTTTTGGGAGGTAAATACTTTATACACTTAATAAAGAGTGATCCTGAAACTAATACTATAAAAATTTGGATACAAAAAGAAGATGAGATTCTTTTATGGAAGGAGTTCAATTCTCCTATGCCTGTATCTATAGAATATAACATTAATTTTTAGTATATGAATAGAGACGAATTATTAAACGAGTTTAATGTTTTAGTTGAGAAGAAAAAACAAACATCCGATTGGATGGAATCTCTTGAGATTCAAGATAGAATTCACAATATTGAAATGATACTTAATGATATAAAACCTACAGATTCTTCTATAGATTGTGAGGGTTGTGGTTCATAATTATGAGATCTCCTTTTTTCTTTATCGTAAAACCTTTAGAAGGTAAGCGGTACAATAACACAAAAGAGTTATCTGGAACAGAATTTATAACTAGTACTTCTGAAGAGAATCACATGGCTTCAAATAGGATAGGAATCGTTGAGTCAACTCCTATTGATTACGCAGGACCTATAAAACCTGGAGATGAGTTATTAGTTCATCACAATGTATTTAAGTACTACAATGACATGAAGGGAAGGCAAAGAAGCGGAAGAAGTTTCTTTAAAGATGATTTATTTTTTATTGAAGACGATCAGTTTTATATGTATAAACAAAACGGAGATTGGCACTGCCATGATAGGTATTGCTTTATAAAGCCTGTTGCTAAAGAGGAATCTTTTTTATACAAGAACTTCAAGGACGAACCCTTGGTTGGGTTAGTTAAATATGCAAATAATTATTTAAAATCTCAAGGCGTTAATAGCGGAGATAAGATTACATTTAAACCTGATAGTGAATATGAGTTTGAGGTAGATGGAGAGAAATTATACAGAATGTATGACCACCAGATAACTGCATTATTATAAACACATATGAAGTCAGACGAATTAAAAATACAAATAATAAGTGCAGGAAGAAAAGCTGTTGAGCAGCTTATTAAGGTTGCTAGAGAGGATATAATAAAACATGACCCAGAGGATGAGCTTGCTGCAGATAGATTGAAAAATGCTGCTGCAACTAAGAAGCTGGCTATTTTCGATGCGTTTGATATTTTAAATAAAATTGATGCAGAACAAGATAATTTAGACTTGTCTGCAAATACAGGAACACCTAAAACAAAACAAGGTTTTGCAGAAAGAAGATCAAAATAAACTATATCACGAAGTAAGCGATTGGATACCTAAGCAAGTGTTGAAGAAAAAAAACACAGCTAAAACTTGGGTGTATGGTTACAACGAGAAATATGATGTTGTTGTTATATCTAAAACCGGAGAAATAGATAGTATTATATCTGTCAATAATTTACGTATAGCCCTACCTAAACTACCAAAGCAAATATATAGCAGAAGTAAAAAGAAGGAATCTCAGCATTGGGAAAGACATCCTTTGCCAAAAGAACTAACCAGAATGTCTTCTATATTTCAATGGAATGAAATGCCAGATAATTTTAAATCAAACTGGGTTGATTATATTGAGGGAGAGTTTGATAATAGAGAACTAGGTTTCTGGTTTTACAATAATGGAACTCCTACCTATATAACAGGTTCTCATTACATGTATCTTCAATGGACTAGTATTGATATAGGTTATCCTGACTTTAGAGAAGCTAATCGAGTTTTCTTTTTGTACTGGGAAGCATGTAAGGCTGATAATAGGTGTTTCGGAATGGACTATTTAAAGATAAGACGATCAGGATTTTCTTTTATGGGTTCTTCTGAATGTGTAAACACAGGATCTTTAGCCAAGGATTCCAGGGTAGGTATACTATCTAAGACTGGATCAGATGCTAAGAAAATGTTTACTGATAAGGTTGTTCCTATATCTACTAGACTTCCCTTTTTCTTTAAGCCGATACAGGATGGTATGGACAAGCCTAAGACAGAGTTAGCTTTTAGGATTCCTGCATCTAAGATAACCAAGAAAAATATGTATGATACGGTTAACGATGAGCTTTACGGCTTAGACACAACTATTGACTGGAAGAATACAGATGATAACTCCTATGATGGGGAGAAGCTACTTCTTCTTGTACATGATGAGAGTGGCAAGTGGGTTAAACCTAACAATATTTTAAACAACTGGAGAGTAACAAAGACATGTTTGAGGCTGGGTAGTAAAATAATCGGCAAATGTTTAATGGGCTCTACTTCAAATGCTTTGAGTAAGGGTGGTGATAATTTTAAGAAACTTTATGAGGATTCTAACCCTAAAGATCGCAATGCTAATGGTCAAACTAAAAGCGGAATGTACTCGCTATTTATTCCTATGGAATGGAATATGGAGGGATTTATAGATCTTTATGGAATGCCGGTGTTTCGAAAACCTGAAAAATCAGTGAGAGGAGTGGACGGCGAGATGATAAAGAATGGGGCAATAGATTATTGGGATGCTGAAGTAGAGTCTTTGAAAAAAGATGCAGACGCGTTAAATGAATTCTACAGACAATTTCCAAGAACAGAGTCTCATGCGTTTAGAGATGAAAGTAAATCTTCTTTATTTAATCTAACTAAAATATATCAACAAATAGATTATAATGATTCTTTAATAATGGAGCATCACGTTACAAGGGGCAGATTTTATTGGAGGGATGGTGTAAAAGATAGTGAGGTTATATGGACTCCAGATTCTAGAGGTAGATTTAAAGTATCATGGACTCCCAAGAAGGGAATGAACAATAATGTGTATTCTAAGAATGGTGTTTACTATCCAGGGAACGAGCATGTGGGCGCTTTTGGTTGTGACTCTTACGATATATCTGGAACAGTTGGAGGCAGGGGGTCGAATGGTGCTTTGCACGGAATGACTAAGTTTAACATGGATGATGCTCCGAGTAGTGAGTTCTTCTTAGAGTATGTAGCTAGACCTCAAACCGCTGAAATATTCTTTGAAGAGGTATTGATGGCTTGTATATTTTACGGAATGCCTATTCTTGTAGAAAACAACAAACCTAGACTTTTGTATCATTTTAAAAATAGAGGGTACAGGGGTATGTGCATGAATAGACCCGATAAGCATTACAATAAGTTATCTAAAACAGAACGTGAGTTGGGGGGAATACCGAATACATCTGAAGATGTTAAGCAATCTCACGCTGCAGCTATAGAGTCTTACATAGAGAAGCATGTAGGAATAGACTTGGAGGCTGTATATAGAGACCCTGACGAGATGGGTTCTATGTACTTCGAAAGAACTCTAGAGGATTGGGCAAAATTTGATATTAATAATAGGACTAAATTTGATGCGAGTATAAGTTCAGGCTTGGCTATAATGGCTAATCAAAAAAGCGTGTATCTACCTGAACAAAAACAATCCAAAATAAGTCTTAACTTTGCAAAGTATAATAATAAAGGATCTTTAAGCGAATTAATTAGATGAAAGAAGTTAACGTAAATATTTCATCTGTAGGGTTTCCAAGTCAATTTGTATCAGATGCTGAGAAGGCAACTGAAGAGTTTGGATTACAGATAGGACAAGCAATACAGTATGAATGGTTTAGAAAGGACTCTGGAGGCTGTAGATATTACAGTCAGTGGAGAGATTTCAATAGATTAAGGCTTTACGCTAGAGGCGAACAGTCCGTGGCTAAGTATAAAAACGAACTAGCTGTTGACGGTGATCTTTCTTATTTAAATTTAGACTGGACTCCTGTACCTATAATTCCAAAGTTTGTGGATATTGTGGTTAACGGAATGGCCGACAGGATTTTCAAGGTTAATGTTTACGCTCAAGATGCTTTATCTCAATCTAAGAGAAGCAAGTATCAGGAGATGATAGAAGGTCAGATGGCTGCAAAAGATGTCCTTCAGACGATACAGGACAAGTCTGGGTTTGATCCTTTTATTATGAATTCAGATGAATTGCCTGCAACTGACGAGGAGCTTTCTTTATATATGAACTTAAATTATAAGCCAGCTATAGAAATAGCAGAAGAAGAAGCTATTGATACTATGTTTGCTGAAAGTCATTATGTTGATATACGTAAAAGATTAGACTACGATCAAATGGTTATAGGGATGAGTGTTGCAAAGCATGAGTTTCTACCTGGTTCTGGTGTTGAGGTTTCTTATGTAGACCCTGCTAATGTTATTTATAGCTACACTGAAGACCCTACTTTTAAAGATTGCTTTTACTGGGGCGAAATAAAAACAGTACCTCTTACTGAACTCACTAAGATCGATACCACTTTAACTAACGATGATTTAGAAACTATATCTCAATATAGCCAGAGTTGGTATGATTATTACAATACTGCTCAATTTCAAGAGAATGATATTTTTTATAGAGACAGCTGTACATTGATGTATTTCAATTACAAGTCTACTAAGAAGATAGTTTATAAAAAGAAAAAATTAGAGGGTGGCGCTTCTAGAATGATAGAAAAGGACGACACTTTTAATCCTCCTGAGGAAATGATCGAAGAAGGAAACTTCGAAAAGATCGAAAAAACTATTGACGTTTGGTATGATGGTGTTATGGTTATGGGAACTAATATACTCCTTAAGTGGGAGTTGGCAGAAAACATGGTTCGTCCTAAGTCATCTTCACAACACGCCATTCCTAATTATGTGGCGACAGCGCCTAGAATGTACAAGGGTAACATTGAGTCTTTAGTTAGACGTATGATCCCTTTTGCTGATTTAATTCAGATGACTCATTTAAAATTACAACAAGTTATTGCTAAGGTAGTTCCTGATGGAGTTTACATAGATGCTGACGGATTGAATGAGGTGGATTTGGGTACAGGAGCTGCTTACAACCCAGAGGACGCTTTAAGATTGTACTTCCAAACAGGTAGTGTGATAGGTAGAAGTTACACTCAAGAAGGGGATTATAATCAAGGTAAAGTTCCAATACAACAGCTCACGTCCAATTCAGGCGCTTCTAAGACACAAATGCTTATAGGTAACTATAACCACTACTTAGGAATGATAAGGGCTGTAACAGGCTTAAATGAAGCCAGAGACGGTTCTTCCCCTAACTCTGATGCTTTAGTTGGCGTTCAGAAATTAGCTGCATTGAGTTCCAACACAGCTACTAGACACATACTAGAGAGTAGTCTTTATATGTACAGAACATTAGCCGAGGCATTAACCTACAGGGTTGCTGATATATTACAGTACTCAGACTTCAAAGAAGACTTTATAAATAAAATAGGCAAATACAATGTAAGTATTCTTGGGGAGATCTCCGAGTTGTATATATATGACTTTGGTATATTTATTGAACTGTCTCCAGATGAAGAGCAGAAAGCTTTACTTGAGCAGAATATTCAGATGGCATTATCTAAGGGGGACATAAATCTCGAAGACGCTATTGATATTAGAGAAATAAGAAATCTAAAGTTAGCCAATCAGTTACTGAAAGTAAAACGTAAGGGTAAACAGGATATGGATCAGAAGAGAGAAACCAAGAAACAGGCAATCCTAGCTCAACAACAACTACAGTCTCAACAAATGGCTGGACAGATTGCAATTCAAAAAATAGATCTAGAGACTCAATCTAAGATGAAGTATAAGCAGGCTGAAATTGCTTTTGAAATAGAAAGAACTAAAGCCGAGGCTCAACTTAAATCTGAATTAATGCGACAAGAGTTCAACTATAACCTTCAACTTCAAGGTATGACCGCTGGAGCGTTAGCTGAAAGAGAGTCTTCTAGAGAGGGTGCAAAAAAAGATAGAATCAGTCAGCAAAATACAGAGCAATCACAGTTGATTAATCAAAGAAAGAACAATTTACCTCCAAAAAGTTTTGAGTCTAACGAAGACTCTTTAGATGGTTTTGATCTGGCTGAGTTTTCTCCGAGGTAGAAAAGTGTCTTTATATTTTCCGTAAATTTGTAACTTAAATTAAATCAAATGGATATAAAAGTAAGAGAAGTAACAGAAGTTGAATCAAAATCTTCACAAGAAATTGAGCAAGAGTTACTTGAAAAGCATGAGGAGCAATTCTCAAATGTTTCAAGTGATGATAATTTAAATGAAAAAGTTGATTTAGAAGATTCTTCTGAGCAGAAGGAAATAGTAGAAGAACCTGTATTGGAGAGTGATGACTCTATTAAGAGTGATTACGAGCTAAAAGAGGAAGATGTTCTTTCATATATAGGAAATAGATACGGTAAGGAAGTTAATTCTATTGAGGAGTTAATGGAGGCTAGACAAGAGGCGGAGGAATTGCCTGAAGATGTAGCCGCTTACTTTAAATATAAAAAAGAAACAGGACGAGGTATCAGTGATTTTGTTAAATTACAACAAGATTACACTGAAATGAATCCTGATTCTTTGCTAAAAGAGTACTTAACACTTACAGAGGAAGGTTTAGATGCAGAGGATATTGAATCCATGATGGAGGATTATTCTTATGACGAAGACCTAGATGATGAATCGGTTATTAAGAAAACTAAATTAGCAAAGAAAAAAGCTATTGCTAAAGCCACGAGATTCTTTAATGAACAGCAGGAGTTATACAAACAACCACTTGAGTCAAGTGTGAGTTCTAACGAAGCTAATGAAGAGTTGAATGAGTACAGGCAATATTTAACTAACGCTAAATCTCAACAAGAGGAAGCTAATCGTAAACGTGAATGGTTCGGCAAGAAAAGTGACGAAGTATTTGGATCAGAGTTTAAAGGTTTTAAATTCAAATTGAACAACGAGGATGTGATGTTTTCTCCAGGTAATGCTTCTGAATTAAAGAAAGCTCAAGAGACGCCTATGAATTTTGTAAATAAATACGTAGACTCTAATGGACTTTTAACTGATGCAGAAGGATACCATAGATCTTTAGCAATCGCAATGAATCCTGATAAGTTTGCTCAGTTCTTTTTTGAACAAGGCAAATCGCAGGCAACTGAAGATGTAATACGCAAAACAAAAAACATAAACATGTCAGAGCGTAGAACTCCGGAGGTTTCTACTAAGGGAGGAATGCAAATCAAATCTTTATCTCAACCATCGAGTAAGGGTTTAAAAATCAAAAGTATTAAAAGAACTTAAAAATTAAAAATTATGGCTGGATCGGTAAATACAACCCCGACTTTCGCTCTAACCCCGAGTTCCGAAAGGACTCCTGGGACAGAGAATTACATCACTAACTTCGACTTCTTAAATCAGTATCTACCTGATACTTATGAAAAAGAGTTTGAACGTTATGGAAACAGAACTATCTCTTCATTCCTACGTTTAGTAGGTGCTGAGATGCCTACAAATTCTGACCTTATTAAATGGGCAGAACAAGGTAGACTACATACTAAATACACTCAAGTAGGAACTGCTGCTGTTATAAACGCAGACAACGCTACATTCCAAGTGAATGACGTACTTGACCCTACAACTGCAGCGCAAGTTGTCCGAATCGGACAAACTATTGCTGTTGTTCAGAACAATGGTGGCGGAATGAACAAAGCTGTTGTTACTGCTGTAAACAATGCAGGTGGTGGCGCAGGACAGTTTACTGTTGCTTTTTACGAAGCAGGTGGATTAATCGCAGCTGGAACTGGAGTTGGTAACGCTGATGTTACTATTTTCATCTACGGTTCTGAATTTAGAAAAGGAACTGCTGGAATGGTTGGTTCTCTTGAGTCTAATGACTTTATCTTTGAAAACAAACCTATCATCTTAAAAGACACGTATACTGTTTCTGGATCAGATATGGCTCAAATTGGATGGGTAGAAGTTACTACTGAAGACGGAGCAACTGGATACCTATGGTATTTAAAATCTGAGCATGAAACTCGTCTACGTTTTGATGACTACTTGGAGACTGCAATGATTGAAGCTGTACCTGCTGAACTTAACGGTGGTGCTGCCGCTGCATTAGGTAACGGTGCTGCTGCTGGAGCTCAAGGAGCTGGGTCAGATGGTATTTTCTACTCTGTATCTCAACGTGGTAACATTTGGAATGGTGGAAACCCAACTACTTTATCTGACTTTGATTCAATCATCGCTCGTTTAGATAAGCAAGGTGCTATCGAAGAGAATGTTATTTTCCTTGATCGTCAATTTGGATTTGATATAGATGATATGTTGGCTGCACAGAACTCTTACGGAGCTGGTGGTACTTCATACGGTCTATTTGACAATGACCAAGAGATGGCATTGAACTTAGGTTTCACAGGATTCCGTAGAGGTTATGACTTCTATAAGACTGACTGGAAATATTTGAACGATCCTACAATGCGTGGAGGTCTTCCTACTGGAGCTAATTCTGGACGTGTAAACGGACTACTTGTTCCTGCAGGATCTACTAGTGTTTATGACCAAATTCTTGGTAAAAACGCTAAACGACCTTTCCTACATGTTCGTTATAGAGCTTCTGAAACAGAAGATAGACGTTACAAGACTTGGATTACGGGATCTGCCGGTGGCGCTGCTACTAGTGATATCGATAATATGCAAGTTAACTTCTTGTCTGAAAGAGCTGTTTGTACTTTAGGTGCTAACAACTTCTTCTTATTTCAAGAATAGTAGATTACCTTTTAATAGGGGTGTAAAAGCCCCTATTATTTTTATAAACTTTAAATTAAATCTAAATTATATATAATGAAAAAGAATACAATTTTTGTAGACAAACAGTACAAGCTAGTAAGAGCAACACCACCTTTATCTTTAATATTAGCATCTAGACATACTCAAAGATTTCCATTACTACATTGGGATGAAAAGGAAGGGACTAATCGTCCTTTACGTTATGCTAGAAATCAAAGAACACCTTTCCAAGACGATCAAGATAACAATGCTATTTTAGAGCCTATTGTTTTTGATGATGGTTTTTTAAATGTTCCAAAAAATAATCAAGTATTACAACAGTTTTTATCTTTGCACCCAGGGAACGGAAGTCTTTTCGTTGAAGTGGATAAAGCAAAAGAAGCTGCTGAAGTAGTTGAAGATTTAAATCTAGAAGTTGACGCTTTAATTGAAGCTAGACAATTAGAATTAGATCAAGTAGAGAATGTAGCTAGAGTATTATTCGGTAGTGATGTTTCTAAAATTACTACGCCTGAATTACGAAGAGACATTTTAATATTTGCAAAAACAGATCCTAGAGGTTTTTTAACTTTATTAAAAGACCCTATGTTAAAAATGAACGCAACTATTCAGGCTTTTTTCGATAAAAGTTTACTAACATTAAGAAATAATCAAAAAGAAGTGTGGTTTAATACACCTTCAAACAAAAAGAAAATGCTTAACGTTCCTTACGGAGAAGATCATTTATATATGTCGGCCTCTTTCTTTCAGTCAGATGAAGGATTGGAATCATACAAGCATCTTAAAGAATTAGCAAAAAATAAATAAAAACTTTGTAGGTTTAAATATTATCCATATATTTGAAGTATTGTTACTACAGCCAATAGATGAAAGCTTCATGCCAATTCTTACTTACAGCCAATAGATGAAAGCTTCACGCTAATTCTATTGGCTTTTTTTTTGTACCTTTGTTCATTATTAACATCTAAAATTTATAACTGATGACAAAATTTTTAAAAGTAAGAACAGGTGCTAATGGCGACCTTATAATGCCAGCCGATAAATTCGTTATGGTTTCTACTGGTGGTGGAGGTTTTACTACTACTGTAATTAATTATCTAACTACTGGAGCATTTGACACTATCACTTTAACTCATGCTGCAGACACGAATAGTGGTTTTAATATGATAAACTATATTCAAAATCAATTAATTCAAGTTGCTCAAAGTAAATGGTCAGAATCTGTTCTAGACATTACTACTGACGCTCCAACTGTAATCTCTAACGTTGTAATCTCATAATCATGATAAAATATTTTTTATACCCACAAACAGGAGCTCCTGTCCCAGTCTTATTAAACGCTAATAATGTTGAGTCTATTGAGCAAACTTCAACAACCGAAACTTCATTTTTTTATGCTGGAGCAGCGGCTGCTGATAAAGTTACTATTACTCATGCAGCAGATGCATCTGGAGTAGCAGTCCAAAATTTCTTTATATCTGCGCTTGGAACTTTAATGAGCACTTCTTATACTAATGCTGCTCCTTTATTAGCGCCTCCAATTGAAATAACAGGATTAACATGGTCTTAACTTTAATATAGTTAATACATAAAAACAAGAGGGGTCAATTTTAATTGACCTCTTTTTTTTTTGCTTATCTTTGTTTAAAATAAGTAGCAATGATAAATTCTGTACGAAATACAGTTTTAGCGATTATAAATAAAAACAACTACGGTTACATATCTCCATCAGATTTTAACCTTTTTGCAAAGCAAGCTCAGTTGGATATATTTGACGAATATTTTTATTCATATAATCAACAAATTAATAAAGAAAATTCTCGCGTTTCAGGAACTGAATATGCGGATATTAAAAAAGGAATAGAAGAAGTAATAGATACTTTTTCAGTAACAGCGCCTTTAGCGCAAATAGCACTAAATGTATTTTCTGTCCCGACTACAGCTAGTACTGGATCAGATTATTATTTATTAAATAAAGTTTTATGTTCTTCCGCTGGTATTTACAAGGGGGAAGCTGAACAAGTAAGCAATAGTAAAATAACACTTTTAAATAGCTCTCTTTTAACAGCTCCGTCTGTAGCATATCCTGCGTATACTCAAGAGGGTAATAATATATCTATATTTCCAGTAACATATAATACAGTGGGAGATATTCAGGCACAATATATTAGATACCCTTTAGATCCAAAATGGACTTACGCAACTATATCTAATGGTGATCCATTATTTGATCAGAGTCAGACAGATTATCGAGACTTTGAGTTACCTATAGATGACAGTAATAACTTAGTAGCTAAGATATTACAATATGCAGGGATGTCAATCAGAGAGGGAGACGTAGTTAAGTTCGGTCAAATGGAAGAACAAATAGAAAATCAACAGCAATAGGCATGGCATATATAGATCAAAAAAAATATTACACTAATGATGGAGTTGCACCTACAGATTCAAACTGGGGTTCATCTCAGTATGTTAGCTTGGCTGATGTAGTGACTAACTTCCTATTGATGTATGATGGAAATCATTCTTTAATTAATAACGAGAATAGATACAAAATATTATTTCACGCAAAGCGAGGTATACAAGAATTAAATTATGATGCATTCAAAGAAATAAAATCTTTAGAGCTTACCGTTTATGACGACCTAAGATTTGTTTTACCATCCGATTATGTAAATTGGGTTAAACTGTCCTTGTTTAAGGATGGTGTGGTTAGAGATCTTACGGAAAACATACAGGTTCAATCTGCTGTTTCTTATATTCAAACGGCGACTGCATCATTTACTTATGACGCTAGTGATAATGTAAATACAGAGACTTCTGCTATTGACACTCAAAGACTAGACGGAAGCTTAAGGAGTATTTATCTTAACGATGTTATAGATGAGGATGTAACTCCAGAGGTCAATAACTACGATAGCGACTTATTCAGATCAGGAATAGGGGCTAGATATGGTTTAAATACAGAGACAGCCAATATTAATCCAACATTTACTATAGACAAGAAGGCTGGAGTTATTAATTTTGATTCTACTATGGCTAATCAGAGTTGTATATTACAATATATATCTGATGGTATGGAGAATGGAGATGATTCTTTAGTTACTGTAAATAAAATGTTTGAAGAGTATATATACGCATACATAACTTATGCTATTTTAAATAGTAAATTTAATGTGCAGGAGTATATTATAAATAGAGCTAGAAAAAACAAAGCTGCTCTTTTAAGAAACGCAAAAATTAGATTAAGCAATATTCATCCAAGTAGACTTATCATGAGCATGAGAGGACAGAATAAGTGGATTAAATAAGATGGGAAAATATCAAAGAAATTTTATTAGAGGGCGAATGAACAAGAGCCTTGACGAAAGGCTTATACCCAAAGGTGAGTATATAGATGCTTTGAATGTTCGATTGGGCTCTACGGAGGCTTCGGAGATAGGTTCTGTGGAAAGCTCAAAGGGTAATACTGTACTTACTTCTTTAATATTTACTGATCCTACAACTTTAACTGAGTTGGCGTTAAGTTCAAGCGCTAGAACACTGGGTGTTTACGAGGACGGAGCTAATGAGACTATATACTGGTTTGTTCATGATCCAGCTTTCCTGTTAGGAGATACTGGAAAATGCGACATGATAGTTTCTTTTACGACAACTACGGGTCAAGTAAATTACCATGTAATAAGCATTGATGATGGCAGTGGAATTTTAACTACACTAAACTTTAACCCTGAGCATTTAATAACGGGAGTGAATTTAGTTTCAAACTTATTGTTTTTTACGGATGATTTTAATCCTCCTAGATTCATAAACATAAACAACCTTTATAGTATTCCGTCTGATGCAGGTACAGTAGCTCCTATTCCTGTGTGGTATTTTACAGCAGGATCGACGGTTCAGGGCGGCATAGAAACAATAGGATTTGATCAAGGCACTTTGTCTCCTTGTCCTAATCCAGTTGGAGCAATTGGCACTGGAGTAGCTCCTACTGTTACTCAGATTCCATTGCCGGGGACTGATTGTTATACATTAGGTACGCTAACAAGAAGTAAGGGGTTTGGCATACAAGGACTTAATAATTCAAATAACTTTGCTTTAACTTCTTTCACGTATCTTCCTTCTACAGGAGCTGGAGAGTTTACTATGATAAACACGAGTGGTATTAGTAATCCAGGATCGGGAAGTTTTTCGGGAACAATTACCGGGAACAACGCAACTAGTGGAACTTGGGAGGTTAGTTATAACCCCGGGAATACATATGTAGATTCTACTGGAACTGTTTTGACTCCAGAATCATTAGGTCAGATTACATATACAGGAATAACTTTAGTTGATACTGTAACTTACACCATTAATATTTAGACATGTCATATATAGATAATTTTACTGCAGAGAGTATTTTGGTTATAAAAAAACCACCGGCATCTGCACCTATAATAACAGCTCTTGCTTTGCCAACGCAAAACAATTTTTTAGAGGAGAGGTTTGTATGCTTTGCTTATAGATATGAATATCAAAATGGAGAGTTTTCGGCAACCTCACAATTTAGTGACCCTGCTTTTACTCCAGAGGCTTATACTTTTAGTTATGATAGCTTTCTGAATGAAGGGATGAGTAACTCTAAAAACGGAGTACAAATAACGTACAATACTGGAGGGCCTTTAGTTGTTGCTATAGAGTTGCTCTTCAAGGAGATGGATGACCCAACTATTAAGGTTATCGAAAGAATAGATAAAGCCAATCAAAATACAGGTAATGATAATGATCTTACCTATGAATTTGGAACTCAAAAAATATTTACAGTACTTCCTGAGTATGAGATATTGAGATCATACGATAACGTACCTAGAACCGCTCAAGCGCAGACATTGATGGGTAACAGGCTGGTTTATGGTAACTATATAGAAGGCTATAATCTTACTGATAAACTTGGAGTTCCGGTTGACTTTACATATACAGCGGATTTAATGTCTGAAGATGTTGGATTAAGTGAAATTGATGTAACTAATTTAAGTGGAAACTACACTATATCTGGAGGGTCTGTAACTGTGCCTGAGTCTGTTGTAGCTATAGACTTAAGTGGAGTAGCTTTATTGAATGGATCTAGGATAAATGTTACTATTCAGTTTTTACATTCTTCTTTTCAAGGGCAAGCTCCTTTGCCTTCTGAGACAACGGTGTCTAGTATTTTTACAATTGATTACGTTTTAAATGGAAATTTTGATAGCGTTCATGCCTTAGCAAATGATTCAGCTTTTGTGGCTTTTATAGGAACGGCTGCTAATATTCAGCCGATGGCAACTGCATGCAACGGATTGACGGTAACTGACATATTCAATTGCTCTATACCTAGCCAGCTGACAACGGCTTCAGGGACTGTAACTAAAATTGAAAGTGGAATATCTGGAGTGGGACAGCCTATTGAAATAATAAGCACTTCAGGTAGTGACGTTATACAGCTTCAGTTACCTGCAGTGGTTTTTGTTGACGACATAAATACACCTACTCAGACTGTTTATGAGTTTTATCAAGTTAACGCTTCTGAGGGTAATTATCAGGAAATTTCTAATAACTATAGCCTACACAGCAATAGAGGTTATGAGCTTGGTATAGTATACATGGATGAATTTAACAGGTCTACTACCACTCAGGTTAGTCCAAGTAATACAATTCATGTTCCCTGTGGGAAATCTTCCTCTGTAAATACAATACAAGCTACTATTCCTGGAGGCCCAGGACCTGCTTCGACTGCTATTACAGCTCCTCAGCTTGCGCCATCATGGGCGACTAGGTATAAGTTTGTTATTAAGCCAGATAGAACAACATACGAGACAATATATACGAGTACATATTTTGACGATCCGGATAGTAACGCTACATTTTTCTTTTTAGAAGGAGAGAATGCTAGTAAGGTTGAGGCTGGAGATAGATTAATAGTAAAGACAGATAGTAATGGTGTAATGCCTTCGTGCGTATACGCCACTGTGTTAGAAAAAGAAGTGAAAGCTCAAGATTTTATAAAGATTCTTGATCCTTTGAATCCTGCGGCAGGTGATGATCCCGCTGGAACAATATTAGTAGCGGCAGGAACATATATGAAAATCAATGCTAATAACTTTGCTATAGCTAGTAACGATGATCCAGGGGGTAATTTTGTTGATCCCGGTAATTTTACAGATGCTTCAACGAGAAATGGCGAAGCTGCTTTTGTTGCTTATCCTGTGAATGTCATTAACCCAGGGGGCACAGGAAGTACTAGTTATATTGACTATACAATTCCAGAAGGAAGCACAACAAGCTTTGATTTTTTTACAAAAAGAAATCAGATGAAAATTGCGGGATCAATAATATATAATGAAAGGAAATATACTCTAGATTTAGATGTAAGATCTCGTGCAGATTACAGTAACTTTAAAGAGTTTTGGGATGGAGAAGATTTTAACCTACTAATAGATAATGGTGAGTCTACTATAGGTGGTAATGATGATGCGTGGGATATATCATACAACAGTGTTCTTCAAACGGAGTCTAGAGCACCACTTCAAACAGATATGCCTACGCCAAGAAGTGAAGATATTAATTTTAAGTTTTTTAGAGATAGCTCCACCAATCAGTTGTTCTTACTATGTTCAGCTAGTATAGAGGCTTTTATTGAGGTTGCAGGATTTAGATTAGATGTTAAGCACTCTTACATATATGATTTTAGAATTCAAGTAAATAGAGTTCCTGGAGATACAGTTGTATTTGAGACAATACCTGCTGAGGCTTTAGATGATGTGTGGTATGAGAATGATTTATCTTTTCCTATTGATAATTTAGGTCAGCATACCGGTAATGTTCAGAATCAGCTTATTAATTTTGAGAATGGATCTAGTGGAACGACAACACCACAGGATGCTATTATTGACACTGGCTTTTATAACTGTATATCTTTTGGAAATGGAGTGGAGAGCTATAAGATTAGAGATTCAATAAAAGGGAAACCTTTAAATTTTGGAAATAGAGTAAGCACAACATCTGCTCAATTATATAAAGAATCTGATAGATTTGCAGACTTGACTTATAGCGGCGTGTTTAATGATGAGACTAATGTAAATAAACTTAATGAGTTTAATTTAGGTCTTTTAAACTATAAGCCTCTTGAGACTTCTTTTGGTCCTGTAGAAAAATTATACGGAAGAAAAGATGATATACTCACTTTACAGGAAGATAAGATTTCTTATGTTTTAGTGGGGAAAGACTTACTTAGTGATGCTAGTGGAGGTGGAGTATTGACATCTGTTCCCACTGTTCTTGGTAAGCAAGTTCCTAGAATTGAAGAGTATGGTATAAGCTCAAACCCAGAGAGTTTTTCTTCGTATGGAGCTGATAAATATTTTACTGACTCTAAGAGGGGTGCTGTAATAAAACTTAGCGGAAGCTCTCTTGGTAATGATCAACTAGAAGTTGTTTCTGAGTATGGCATGCGTGGTTGGTTTAGAGATTTCTTTGTAGAAACTACAAATAATCAGAAGCTTGGAGGATTTGATCCTTACATGAATGAGTATGTTTTATCTACTAATAGCCAGACTGCGGAAGTTGTAGGTAATTGTCTTCAGTGTGGTGTAACTGAGAATGTATTTGTTAATCCATCGGAAGAAACAATATACTGTGTAAATGTAGGTCAAGATATTGGATCAGTAGTTGTAGACTACGTAATTCCTAATGCTTCTTCTGACGATATTGTAAGTCAAGTAAATACTCCTAGTGCAGGAACAGGATTAGTTGATATTACAAGTGAATCTGGAATTGACTTAGTTACTCAAGGAACTAACACAGGTGTTGGATATACCATAACTGCATATTACAATGGTATTGAGTTTGGTACTTCGGGAGTTGTGTTTATGAGTGGGTCTTTTACTATTCCTAAAACCTCAGTAACTGCTACTAGCGTCACTCTGGTTGTAACGACCACTTCAACAACGGCTGATACGATTCAAATAAATACTAGCTGTCCTATTCAAGATATAATGACAATCTATAATATAGCTTTAAGTAGTAGTAATGAGGCAACTCAGTCTATCCATAATCAATATTCTTGGATTGACGGAGCGTTCTCATCTGCAGTTCAATCAAACCAGGTTTTACTTGCTGATTCAAGTATTATACCTATTGTTTCTCAGTATGCAGCCGGATCAGGGCCTATAGGTTCTTTCGCTCCATCTGCAGGCGCTACGGTTAGTATTATAAGTAACAAATTACAGGATGATAACTTCTTATTTAGCACTACTTCTAATAAGCTTCAGTTTTTAAGAACTGATATTACTTATGGAAATAACTCTGCGGATATATTAGCTTTAGTGGCAGCAGCTACTACCGCTTCTCCTATTGTTACTAACATTAATCAGAACTACGCAAACTTCACTATGCCTACTGGAACTGCTGCTCAAGATAAATTATACTTAATATGGGATTACAGAGATTCTACTAGTGCGATACTGAATGTAGATAATAATTACGTTGACGCATGTTGCCCTGGTATTCCAATAGGCCCTGTTGTAGGGTGTGGAGTAGCTAATGCTTACGCAGGAGGATCTGTTTTTCCAGATGTTTCGAATGTTACGGTAGGAGCAGCCATTGGTAGTGTATCACTTAGCTTTAATATGAGCTCTGCTGCAGGAACTTCTTCTATACCTTCGAAGATTGTCGTTAAATATGACGGAGTAACTGTTATAGACACTGGTTATAGAGGAGACGTTAGCTATCAAGGGGCATTAAACTCCGCTTTAGCGGCGTTAGGTTTCCCTGCGGAAAATATAGTTGGCGCTGGAGTAGGAACTGCAACATTCACTAAATCTGCTACCTCACCAACGACTGCTATTGTAGAAGTATATTCTCCTTTAGACAACAACGTATGGAGTACAACACTAAACTGTCCAATCTAAAAATAAATAAATGGCACAAGGAACTTATTATTTTGATGCAGCTACTTTCGCGAGTGCAACTGCAGTATTTACAGATTCAGATCTTACTATTTGCGCTGCAGACGGATACTATTCTGATGGCGTAATTTCTCGGCAACTTGTAAACTGCGTGTTGTTAGACGCTGTAGTATGTCCTAATTGTGGTGGTAGCCCAACGCCTCCAGCTCTTGTATTTACTTGTGCGATTGCTTCGTTATCTATAAATAATGGGACGGTGGGTAATGCTGTTACAGGAAGTGTTGTTAATGGAACTATTCAGGGAGGGTTTACTCCTTCCACTTATTCCTTGGGAACTAACGCATATACAGCTAGCGTTCTAGCTCCAGCTCCTTATACTAATGCCGGCGTAACAATCGGACCTTGTTCTGCAAATGCTGTAGGATCCTCTGTTCCTATTGTCCCACAGCCAACTTTGGTTTACTATTACTTAAGAGGATGTCAAAACGCCGCTGGAAATGTGCCTGCAAATGGATATAAAAATTTAACGACTGCTCCTGGTAATTCTCAGAGATTCCTTGACGGTAATTCAGGTGATTTTTGGACTCATGACTCCAACCAACCTACTGTTTCTTCAACCACTAACACAGTTCCTTCTACAACACAGATTGTAGCTGGGGCGTTTGGTTGTCCTGACGTTACTAGAAATGGATATGTGCTTCAAAGATGCAGTGATTTGAATAGTAATTTTTTCTTTATCACTAACGATAGTTTTGATAATGCTCAAAGAGTGGAGAGCGCGGGAGTTTCCTATATTATTAATGGTAGATATGGCGGCGGAGGGCAATCTGAAGTTCCTAATGTTACTGCTGTTTCTCCTTTAGTTATTGGATGTCCTGCATTACCTCCTACTCCTGTTCCTTTTATATGTTCTGATGCGGTTCTTACTATATCAGACGGTATTGTTGGTAATCTTGTAGAGGCTCAAACTGCTAACGGTACGGTTGCGTCTATTAGCCCTAACACATATCAGGCTGGGACTACAACTTATAACGCTAATATTGAAGTTACGGTTACCTCTGTGGTTAGAGGGGGTGAAGATGTTGAGGTAAGTAATCCAAATGCACTTGTACCTTGCCAGGCTCAGGGACTTGGAGAAGTTATTACTCCTATTTTAAATATGTCTCCTAACTCTATAAATTATCCTGGAGGTTATGCTGATAATAGGATTCTTTATATTACTGCAAACGGGCCTTGGGCCTTGACTTTCAGCGGAGGAGGTACGCCCTCTAAAACTGGACAGTATTTTTCAGTTAGTCAATCTTCAGGAACGGGTAATGCTAGTGTTACATTACTTTATAATGGAGGAGTAAATGGCTGGGCAAATTCTGGATTTGTTGAATTAAGAGCTGGTAATGCGTTTGGTAGCATTGAAGATACTACCGCATTAACAATTCAAATAGCAGGTCCTGCGTAATTAGGTGTAAGTTACTTGTATTTTCATTAATTTAGAGGTATAAATTAAATTAAATGGATACTATATTTATTCAGATTGCCAGCTATAGAGATCCAGAGCTACTTCCTACCATCGAGGATTTGCTTTGTAACGCTAGTAATCCAGCTGCTTTAAAAATATGCATAGCTCATCAGCATAGCAAGGAAGATGCTTGGGATGTTTTAAGTCAATACGCTAATGATGATAGGTTTATTATAATAGATATACCTCATGAAGAATCTTTAGGGGCTTGTTGGGCTAGAAATCAAATTCAGCAGCATTACTCTGGAGAGAAATATACATTACAAATAGACTCGCATCACAGGTTTGTTAAGGGTTGGGATACTAGTTGTGTAGATATGATTGAATCTCTTCAGTTAAAAGGCTATAAGAAACCTTTGCTAACGGGGTATATGCCTGCTTATATTCCTAACGAATATCCTTTAGGCAAGGAAGATAAACCGTGTGGAATGTCGTTCGATAAATTTACTTCAGAGGGTGTTGTTTTTTTTCTACCTTACTATTTAGATGAATCTATAACTGAGCCTGTCCCCGCAAGATTTTATTCTGCTCATTTTGCTTTTACCCTTGGTTTATTTTGTGAAGAGGTTAAGCACGATCCTTCGTTTTACTTTCATGGAGAAGAAATAACAATAGGTGTTAGAGCTTATACTTGGGGGTATGATTTATTTCATCCTCATAAAATGGTTTGCTGGCATGAGTATACTAGAGAAAATAGAACTAAGCATTGGGATGACGATAAGGAGTGGCATTTAAAGAATGATGTTGCTCACGCAAGAACTAGACAATTATTAGGAGTTGACGGTGAGGTTTGCTCCCCTTGTAATAAAAATACATTTAAAGGTTATGATGTTGGAGAGGATAGGTCTATTGCTGACTACGAGATTTATAGTGGTATTAGGTTTAAGGATAGATCTTTAACTGAAAATTGTTCTTTAAATAAAGTTCCTCCAGGAAATTCTAATGAAATTTATTTTTTAAAATTTAAGGATTCATTTGAAATTCGTAAAGATTTCTTTAAAGATGAGAATTATGATTTTGCTGCTTTTATTTTTGAAAACAAGAATGGAAATTCCGTATATCGTGAGGACTTAAGTAGAGATATGATCCGTGACCTGCTGAATGGGTCTGAGGAGAGCGTTAGTGTCGTTAAAGAGTATAATGGATCTACACCCTACAAATGGATATTATGGCCTTACAGCTCCTCTAGTGGCTGGGGAGAAAAGATAGAGACTAGAATCTAACTCTAATACATTGAGAATAAAATCGTAATTTTGTAATCACAATATTTATATATGAGTTTATTTGAAAGATGCATAAGCGTAAGACCAGGGGACGAGACCAGACGAACCGGGATTTATAATGGCGGAGGCAGACAATACGAAATAGCTAATGCATTAACTGTAACTATAAACGGTACAATGGTGGTGGGCACTGGCACTTTAAATGTCAGGTCAGTTATAGAGGTTAGTTATTCTGAAGGCGAAGGCGAAATTTTAGCTCAAGGAGTCATAGTAAATGCTGATGGATTAGAAGTCATTAATTTTTATGGAAATAATGCTATTCGAGCGGATCTCAATAATCCTTCTGCTCAAGGCCAAGGTGAGACATATGTTCAGAGTGGTGTCTTACCAGCAGGAGATTACAAGATATACCTTTTCCCTATAGTTTTAGAGGGAACAAACATGAACGGAAGAGCAAAATTATGCTTTAGGGGAGAGCTTACGGAAACTCCAGTTCCTACTGTAACTCCAGTTCCTACACCGCTTCCTACACCTACACCTGCGCCGACACCTGCGCCGACACCTGCGCCAACTGCAGTTCCTACACCTACACCCATTCCAAAAAATCCTGTACCCGAACCAATAGTCCCATTAGGGCCTCAGTATACTTTGTCGTATAGTAACGGTGTAAAGGGATGGCCTTCTTTTTATTCTTTTAATCCTGATTATATGATTGGAATGAATAATTATTTTTACACTTTTAATCAAGGAAATTTATACAGACATAATACGAATCCTCTTTATAATAACTATTACGGAACTCAATACAGCTCTAGGATTACTACTGTTATGAATGAGAACCCTCTTTTTAATAAGATATTTAAAACCATAAGTCTGCATTCAGATAAGTCTTGGGAGACAAGTTTATCAACTGACATTGAGAGCAATGGGTATATCAGTTCTAATTGGTATAAGAAAAAAGAAGGGGCTTGGTTTGCTGATGTTAAAAGTACAAATCAAATTCCTGCTATACTGGATACTTTTAATTTACGATCTGTAAACGGTATAGGTCGCATCACTAGTTATACAGGAGCTGCAGACACAAGGTTCTTTAACTTTACGGTGGATATAGATTCTATTATTAGCGTGGGAGATTATCTATATTATAACAACTCATCCACAAATACACCAGCTTTGGCGGGTCAAATTACAGCTTTAGTGCAGGGAAGGATTACTGTTGACGCAACGATATTAGGGGCTACTGCTCCTGACACTGAGAATGCGTTTATAATTGCCTACAAAAACACACTCGCTGAATCACATGGTTTACTAGGGCACTATTGCTTGATTACCATTGAAAACAGTGATGTTACTGCTTCGGAATTATTCGCGATAGAGTCAGATGTAATGAAAAGTAATCCCTAAAAATTAGTATCTTTGCTATTGAATCTAATCTAATAGTATGAAATTGAGTATAAGAAAGTTAAACTCTTCTGATTATGACGATATTTTAGTCAAATGGTGGAAGGATTGGGGATGGGTAGCCCCACCAAAAGATTTCTTACCTGAAGATGGTGAGGGTGGATTAATAGTTTTAGACGGAGATACACCTGTTTGCGCAGGATTTATATATATGACGAATTCAAAAGTTTCGTGGGTTGATTGGATTATTTCTAGCAAGGAATACAAAGGCAATCGTAAAGAAGCTCTTGATATGTTAATAGAGACACTAACCAATACCTGTGAAGCTAACGGAAGTAAATTCATTTATGCTTTGCTAAAACATAAAGGATTAGCTAATACTTACAAAAGAATGGGATACACAGAAGGAGACGTCTACACACAGGAAATGATAAAATCAATATAATATGGCAGGATTCACAACAATAGCAGTAGCCACGAGCTTGGGCATATCTGCGGCATCTGCAGGAGCGAGTTTTGTGCAGGCAGGCAAGCAAAGAGACGCAGCAAGAAAAGCTTCTGATGAGGCAGCCGAAGCTATAGCAGACGCAAAGAAAGAACTATCGGTAAATTACCTAGAAGGACTTTCTATAAATAAAGAAGCTTACGAATTGGAGCGTGAAGCTTTACTTTCATCTGGAGCACAAGTTTTACAAGCAGCGCGAGAGGGCGAGCGTGGAGCTGGAGAGGCTGCAGGCAGAGTGGCTTTAGGAATGCAAGCAGGACAAGCTGGGCAGAGAATTGGTATGAATAATGAATTGATGGAAATACAAAAAGCTGCAGCTAAAGAGGATTCTGCTTTAGCTACAAAGAGGGCTAATTTAAATCTAGGTGAAGCTAAAGGTTTTGAGATGGAAGCTGCAGACGCAAGAGCTGCAAGAGTGGCTGCGAATCAAGCTGGAGTTAATTCACTTCTTAGTCTTGGTCAACAGGCCATGAAGATTCCCGGTTTATATGGGAATGTTGATCCTCTCACTATAGATGACGCGGCTCTACAAAAGCAACTTCAACCAGGGGTTAATTCACTTGATGCAAGTATTGATCCTATGCAAGATGCAATGATTAATAGATCTATTTTTCCTGAGTATGATATTTTTGGCAACAGATCCGATCAAAACTTTTTTACAGTTTAAATAAATTATAACATGGGATACGGTTACGTAAGAGACGATAAGCCTACACAGATAAATTGGGGTGAAATTGGTAAACAAATGACAGACTCTATTGCAGCGGAAGTTGTAAATAGAGAGTCTAGAAAGGCAGCTATTGATACCGCTAGCAATGAATACTCTAAATCCCTGTTAGATCAACCTCAAGGGTCAAATGCAGAGTCAAATAGATTCATGGCGGATTTCTCTAAAGATGCATCTTCTCAAGCGAAACGAGATCTTGATGATTTAAAATCTGGAAGAATTTCAGAGAGAGACTACTACAAAAGAAGAGCGAACCTAGG
>Ga0307488_10000368_pt1 | contig 36331 bp, 56 predicted proteins | sample SB02metaG_FD_202248 | JGI IMG/M metagenome (GOLD analysis project Ga0307488, IMG submission 202248) | Sea-ice brine microbial communities from Beaufort Sea near Barrow, Alaska, United States - SB 0.2 | ecosystem: Environmental > Aquatic > Marine > Coastal | place: USA: Alaska | collected...
CTGCTTTAGGCTTACCAGCAGTGCTAGCTCCTTGCTCTCCAAAACGAATAATCTTTTCTTTACCATTTTTACATGCTTTAACTATATGAGACTTTTTAGGGTGTCCAGTTGTTCTCTTAGGTTTATTACATGGCATTTTTGCTTTACTGACTGGTTTTCTAGCCATTATTATCTCTTTTCTTATTTTAGAATATACACAGTATAATCCCATAGATCATAGTCGTGTCTAATAACAAATTTTCTAGATAAGTGTTCTTTTATAAACCAACTTAATTTATCTATAGATAGATGAAATAAGTCATCTCTTTCATAATCAACTTGTTTAGACATAACATTAAACATTATACCTTTATTTACGTTATTAAATACTAAAGAAATTAATTTTGTCATATGATTAAACATTTCATTATGAGTCATGTTTAATTTCTCAGTAAAAACTCCATTCATTACCGCGCAATCTAATTTTGGTAATGTCCACTTTTCTTGTAGAATATCAATATTATGAAAGGTAGTTAAAGGATGCTTTTCAGCACATCTATGAAACATAGATTTTGATAATTCTAAACCTTCATAATAATAGTCTTTATCTTCTCGTATTAAATACTCATAATAATGAGCTAATCCGCAACCGAAATCTAAAATAGATCTACCATTACAGTGTTCTATACCTTCAGTCATAACCCTATATCTAGTATCTGCATCTATTTTATTAGGCCAATCTACACCTAAGTGAGAGTCACCATGTTGTTCATAACAACTCTCATAATAATTAACAATATCTTTATAACTCATTATCATATCTTCTAAAGTTAAAATGTTGTATTATAGAGTCTACTATAGGCTCTGCTGTTAAGTAGTCAAAATGACTACCATCTCTCCCAAAATCTAATAACTCATACCTATGTAGTGTATTATTTAATTGTGTTAAATCTGATATATCTGTAGGTACAGTAGTATTATATATATTAGACAATAAACTATTTACCGTATTAAAGCAGTCTTTAAAGTCTTCTACATCTTTAGAACTACAAATGTTTTCTTCATAATGTATAAATTTCCAAGGATCTTCATAACGTCTATGTTTATAAGACCACATGATTACCATATACTTAGGATTATACTCTGATATAATTTGTTTAGCAATATTTAAAAGTAAACGATTAGCAGCTCCATCTATACCTAAATTTATGCAACGTTTTTTACTATTAGTTTGGAGTATAGAAGGCCATGTATGTTCATAAGGAACTCCCACTCCTTTTGTAAAACTATCCCCTAAACACCATACTACATCATCTAAGTTAGATGGCCACTCCTTGTCTCTAAAACCTCTAGAATTATACTCATAAAGTATAGGATAAGGATAGGTCATCCATCTAAAAGACATAGGAGAAGAACCGGATTGTGCATTATAAGATGTAGTGCTTATAGCATCCATACCTGTAGTAGAATATATTTTATTTACAGTAAAAGGATAAGTTAAGTAGTCCATATACTATCTTCTAATTTAATTCTATCATTTATTTGTTCTAAACTTACTTTTTCAAAATGATTTGAAGGATAATTGTTATATACATCTAGTAATTTTGTAAAGTTATTTATCTCATTTATTTTTTCTTTTAATGTTATTTTTTTAATAGGAAAAGGGCTGTGAGATGTTAAAAAACCTTTTCTTGATAAATACTGAATATAGTCTGTAATTTCTATAAATTTTAATAACTGTTCAGAAGTATATTTAGTTAAATTTGCATTACGAACTCTTTTAGTATTAAATTTATTATACTCTAGTAAAGATAAATTTTTATCAGATACAATATTAAATTCTTTTTTAAACGTATTGTCAGGATCAGTTATTAAGTCGGTATAACTAAGTACTTTATGCTTAGGAAAATATTTATCTACCCATACATAAAATTCTTCAAAATATTTTAAGTTTTCTATAAAATTACGTTTATCTATAGAGTAAGATTTTTTATTTTTATTTTGATTATACTCTTCTTTACTATAAATATTTAATATACCTGTTCCTTCATGAGTATTACTATAACTGAGTATAGACTCAAAGGAACATCTAGAAATTACATATATATCTGTAAAAAAATAACTACAAAATTTTAGATAATTTTTAGTATCTTTGCCAAACTCTATAGATCTGTAGGGTGAGCAACGAGCTACTATACTTGTTTTATTAGTCGAAAGAGTTTCGATTAAAATGCGTAAATCTGTAGTAAAGTTACACAAATCATGATAGTTATTAGTCGGATATCCATGATAGTTTAAATAAACAGTTAAAGATTTTTGAAAGTAAGTACTACCTATACCATCAGGAGTCAATACTAAAATTCTTTTTAGTTTATTTAGATATTTCGACATTATTATACCTTTGTTCAATCTCACATACTATCTGCCACTGCCTAGAGGTTAATTGTGGATGTTTTTGTTGCGCTTTTAAGCAACCTGCTACAAAACTTCTTTCTTTATCTGTCAATTCTTTATCTTCAAGAAATATTCGTAATTCTTTTCTAATTCTTCGAGTTGTCATTTTTTACGATACCGCCTATATTAAGTTCATTCGTATCTGGTAAGTCATAAATAAAAGGATCTATCTTCATTATTTCCTTTTTCTTTGCTTGAAACTCTTTTTCAAACTTCCAATCATCATATTTATCTCTAATCCACTTCAGCATAGGGATTCTCCTTAGGTGTTAAACATAGCGTGACTCTATACTCATCGCTTAAGTTCATTATACGGTGTTTTACACCGCTTTTAATTAAATAACTATATCCTTCTCTATAGTGGTATTTTTTATCGTTTTCAAATTCTATAAAACTATTAGCAGTAGCTATAGAGGTTATAACGCTATTAGCATATATATTTGTCTGAGTCATATCAACATGCCAAGGTATCTGATTTCTAGGCATTAATATAGATAAATATAAATGATTTATATTTCGTATAGCAGTATGCTTAGTACAAGTAGTTAACCATTTTACTATACTTGGAAAGTGTTTTATCATAGGAGAAGTAGTACCTTCAGTTATAATATCAAAAGATTTCCAAGCGTGATGACCATATCTCTCATCAAATAAATGATGTCCCATAGTAAAAAAAGAGATTATTTTTTTTAAATCTCCTTGATCTATTCTAGGAAGTGGTATCTGCTTGCAGTTTGTCAAAAGACATTCTCCTATTTTTTAGTAGAGGTAAAAAAGGTATAGCACTTTGTTCAAAAATGATAGGATCAGCATTGTCTATAGTCATAACAATAGCTATATCTTTTATTCCTGTTCCATACATTTCATTATGTGCTATAGCATAAGCACAACCTTGAATGTAATAATCAGTAATTTGTTTATTACTTTTCTTTTTCTTTGATGTTTTAAAATCTATAATAGTAGGTTTTCCACGCCAAATTCCTACCATATCAGTTCTACCAGCATATTTATATTTATTAGACCATAAAACTTGTTCTTGTCCCCAAATCTCTTCTACACCTTTTTCAGTAGCACGAACTAAGTCACGACTCATCTGAATAACATCTACAGCTTCTTTATATAATTCATCCCATATGTCTTCACCATTAAAATGTCGTTCGGCATATTCATGTACTAAAGTTCCTCTATCCGTAGCTACTTTAGACACACGAGCAGCTTCTTCTTCTCCTACACGTTCTTTCCATTTTAAAAGCCATGTTTGATCAGAAGTTTTTCCTAGTATAGTAGTAATACTAGGATAAGACCCGTCTGGGGTATGATATGTTCTACCTGTAGGTAGGGTATCAGTAGCACAGTTCGTTGTATAATTGTACTTCTTTGAGGTCGTCCACGGTATTGACAATTGGTTTTCCTTTACCATTTAAACTTGTATTTATTAAAATAGAATGACCATGATTTTTACATTGGTTTAAAATACGCCATAAAAATACATTAGATTTTTCATCAACAACTTGTAGTCTAGCAGAATTATCATAAGTATTAAATAAACCTTTTTTAATTTTAGCTATATTTAACATGTAAGGACAGGCTTTAATTATATGAAACCAATGAGGAGCTTCATCTCTCAAACATATAGGAGCATAAGGTCTCCATGAATCTTCATCTCTATTTTTAATTTTATTTAACTTCTTAATATTATCATCAGTTGGCAAACATAGCAAACTACGATTTCCTAAGGCTCTAGGTCCAAATTCAGCTTGCCCTTCAATTACTGCAACTATATCACCTTTTAAGATTCTACTAGCATAATCATCAGCATGTAACCCTCTACTATCACTAACACCTAAGTAAGGTGTAAATTGTTTAGGTCGATCAAGTAATGCAGCAGCACCTAAAGCACAACCTGCATCACCAGCTGCTGGTTGAATTGCTACCTCTTCAAAATTAGTCCAATTTAAGATTTCTGTATTAGCAACACAATTTAAGGCTACTCCTCCTGCATATGCAAGTTTAGTCATACCTGTTTCTTGCTGTAACCAACTAGCCATATTAGCAATTATTGTTTGAGTAACATGCTGAACAGACGCAGCTATATCCCAGTCTAAAGTACCATAACCTACACCACGTTCTAGATCTTGTAGTGCTGTGTAATCACCTTTATGATCGTAGTGTAAAATATTATCTTTAATGTACTTTGACCATTTAGGCGTGCCATAAGCTGCTGCTGCCATCACTTGTGACTCATCGGATAAAGGTTGTAATCCTAAAAATCTAGTAGCAGAACTATAAAATAATCCTAATGAATTAGGATAACGCATACGTCGTAGCCATGTAAATTTTCCTTTAGAATATACACCTAATGAAGTAGAAAATTTATTACCTACAGTGTCTATTACCATAACAGCACACTCATCCCAGTCAGTAGTTATTATAGAACTCATAGCATGAGCCTCATGATGATCTACTAGTACAGGTTTTGCTTTACTTACTTTTTTAATATCTCTTTTAAATCTTTTATAAGTAGTTTCCTCATAAAATACAGCATAATCAAAATCTTCATAAGCATTTTTTAACCAATTAATACTATTAATTGGAAAATTATTATCATATTTATTACGAGAAAATCTTTCTTCATGGGATGCACCCAGTATTACATTATTTTTTATATTTGCAGCTGCACTATCATGATGATAGCAGCTTACTCCTAGTATGTTCATCAAAGTACCTTTTGAATATATAAGTTAAATCTGCTTTAGTTTTAGTTGAGTAATCAGGTGTATCAACAAAGTCTACAAATGCCCATCTATAATTATCTACTATAGGTTGTATTCTATGTACCATAAAACAAGGAAATAATACAGTCTTTCCTGGTTTAGGGTATATTCTTGCTAATATATCATTAGGTTTAGGGGCAGAAAAATCAGTTTCTTGGACTCTATCTCCTTCAGGATTCCAGTTACCTAGTTCAAAAGGTTTTCCCTCAGTAAGATAGACCATATGCGTCCAAAAACGACCAGGCCTAGAAGTAGTTAGTCTTTTCTCAGCAAAATCTAAATTATCAAAGTGCCACTCATACCCTTCTCCAGGTTTTAGAAGTATAGCTGACTTACCTGCAAAATCGCATTTCCATTGATGAGCATGTCTAATATAGTTTTTCATACAGTAATCAACTATTTTATCAGCTTTTTTAGCTATCTTTTCAGAAAATCCGATCTCAATTGATCTTGTCCACTCATCTGCAATGAAATCTTCCATCTGTCATTTACCTCCGAAGCTAACCTGACTGCAAAATGATTATGACCATATTGATTAATATGACCTTCATTATCTGCAAACTCTTTAGCTAAATCTCTTAAATAATAATTCCATATACATGGACTGTCTTGTATCATTGGTTGTTCTATAATGTTAGGTCTATATATAGGAATTAACATTAAGTTATCTACAGTAGCTTGTCCTAGTACTGCTTTTACAAATAAAGCATTAGTTCTATTATACCACTTCATACGTGTAATTTTTTTAAACCATATATCTTGTACTAGTTTACCCCATACATCTTTTGGACTAGCCCATCCGTATGGAAGTAGATAGTCACCATTTCCTTTAGGATCTGCTCTGTGGTGATGTCCAAGTAGCCAAATAACTTTAAAACGATTGACAAGATCATTTTCTATGATATACTCAGCTTGAGCATCTAAAGTTATTCCTTGTTCTTCCCATCTATTTTTTAAACCTAGTTGGTCAAAAGCAGGTATAGGTGCTTTATCACTTGGTATTGACCAAGAGTTTCCTACTACAAAGATTTGATTATTAATGTTCATTGTTACCTGTGGAGATAGTTTTACACAAGGAGAAGGTTTGACTAAACAGAGTCAAGCGTATCCTTATTTACTTGGTGCTAAAATAACTAATTTAGCTCAGAGTGGTGCTTCCGAATATCTTATTACAACACAAATTGAACAAGCTGTCAAGTTAAAACCTGATTTGATTATAGTCGGGCATACTAGTGAATATAGATGGGAAGTATGGGATGTTAGAAATAAAATTCAACAAGGATTTTTAGTTGCTAATCACGTACTAAAGAATGAAAAATACTATAGACAATGGAATTTATCGGAACAAATTTTATGTAATACTAGAAATACAAAAGAACACAAAGCTGCATGGCACGCAGCAGGTATGTTATATTTTTCAGATATAGAGCTAGTTCAGAGAATATGGAGTGGTGCAGTAGCAAAACAAATAATACTTGCACAAAGATCTAATATACCTATGATTCATCATTGTTGTTTTCCACACTTACAATCATTACTGGCAGAGCTCACAGATAATTATGTAGATTTTCACTTAGATCTAGAAAAACATAAAGATTTAGCCCCAGATAATTCTCATGCTGGGGCAAAAAGTCATAAAAAATTAGCGAAGTTGCTCTTGGATAAATTCAGCTAGAGCTTTAGTTGCTTTTCTATTAGGATGAACTTGATCAGTAGCTGAAGCAAAATATTCAGGGTGTTCTTTCCAAAAATTATGTTTATGCTCAAATATACTCCATAACTTCATTGCACCTTTTTTGTCACCATCTGAATATTTTTCAAAATGCGTATAATCCCCAAATATAGTAGTATCTTTAAAGTCAGGGTAAAAAAACTCTGTAATACTAGGAATTTTAAAAGCACAGTCAAAATCAGGTTCAATTTTTTCTATACCCCCTATTAAACATAATTTATGTTTATAGCGTTCTAGTATATTATATTCGATTTCTTTTACTAATTTAATTTTTTCAAATAAATCAGTAGTATTATACGCTTCAGGATGATTTTCAGCTGTTAAATGTTTAAAGTCTCGTGTAGCACAAGTTTTAACATAAATAACAAAATCAAATCCCATCTCATGAGTCATTAAGCAATTTAAAGATACAAAGTCACCCCATCCAGGATTAGCAGCATGTGCTACTTCATGACCTAAATCTCGTAAGTATCTAGACATAGAATATTTTTCAGCAAAAGCTCTAGTCTCTTCGGGGGTGAGAGTTGGATCCCACTCCCCTGCAGACCAAGAATCGCCAGTTACCATTATTTTGTAACTAACCGTCATGTTAACTACACGCTTCTACATACTCTTTGAGTTGTTCCCACTTTTCTTCTTCTTCATCCATATTTTCTTTGCGAACAATAGTAGCAATTTTAGTAATAGTTGCTACAGGAATATCATATTCTGATTTAATATCTTTTTTAAGTTCATTAATAGACTCTCTAATTGCTTCTCCTTGAATCATAAGATCTACAATACGTGAGATTTCTTTGCGTAATTCTGCTTTTAGTGCTACTTCCATTTGTTTTTCCTAATTTATTAGTTGAAAGGTTTTTCTGATATTCTCAGGTCTTTTTCTAATAAGTTTATCTTCTGTAAACTTATCTAGAATATTATTAAAAATGTCATGACTTAGTGTTGTTATATCTTCAGACACCGTGCCATCAACTAATAATCGTTGATGAACCATGTTCAAAGCAGTTATTAGATTAGCAGACCCAATAGCTCTTGAATCTTTGTAATCTCCTTCAGATCTTGTTTTTACTAACTCCCATGTTTCGTTTTCCCAAACAGTATCATCATCTTCATCAAATACTTCAATGGGCATACCACCTAGTATTTTCCATACCATGTCATCATATTTTCTTGTCATTATTCAATTCACTTATAAAAAGAGCGTAGCTGTACCGGCTACGCTCGCATACTCCCTACGGTCGTACTAGGAAGCAATCCAATCATCACGATATGGAGCTGCATAGAACCAAGCCAAAGCTATCTCAACATTTTTAGACGGCATTTTCCCATCCAAACACTGTTCAAACTCACGTTTGAAGCGTAGCCATGGATTTCTCATATTGTTTACAGGCTTGATTTGGCTAAGATCATTTTGATTCCAGTGAATACAGCGATCTGCATAAGCTGCTTCAACATTAAGTGAACGCGTAGACTCGAAGAGTTTCTCCTTGAGTACTCCGTACAGCTCTACAAAAGCTGCGCTTTTCTCTTCTTCACTCAGCTGCGAAACACATATACGACGTGCGTTCCGTACTAGATCACGATAACCATTTTTTGACACAAGTTTAAAGTACATAATTTACCTCTTATTAATAGCATAGTTTATGGGTTGTTGCAAATAGAAAATTCTACCAATCAGAATCATCTACCATTAGTTCTAGATAGGTTGGTGGGTAGCTAACTTTATCCCTTTTCCAAAATTCGTCAGGATTGTGATGTCTAAAGCGCGGAAGCATATGCCAATAGTTATTGATTCGACGTACAGCTGAATCATACTCATTGTGAAATAGATTGTCTAGATCCATGCGGTCTCTAGCTTCTTCCATCCATTCATGACACTTCCACGGATTCCAACGTGAAACATTCTCTGCCTCACGAATTGTACGCTTAATACCCCAGTCTGAATATCCTATGGCATTAAGTGGGTTTACAATTCTATCCACCAATTACTTTATCCTTCTCATTTTTATTATAATCAATTAGTATTTCAATAATGTATCGTGCAGCAAAAAACTCACCATAATCTTTTTTCATATCTTCATACTCGTCCATAACAAACGGTGCATTTTGATAAAAGAATGTTTTTGCTTCTGTTAGAGTTGGTCGTTTCATGATCTTCCTTAATTTTTATTTATTAACTATTTATACAACTAAAAAGAGAATCATGCAATCATAAAATGGCTACAGACTGCTCACGTTCTAGATAGGTAAGCATAAAAGACCTAACATCATTTATATTTGAAGTAAAATTAAAATGATTTACAATGTTCATATACTCTGATTCAAATATATCATCGTTAGTTGAGAATAATTTATGTATATCAATATTAAAAGCATTACTATGAGGATTACGCATTAATTTAAGTCTGTCTTTAGCATATTCATTAGAGTGTATTATATAATCTTTTTTAAATAGTAAAGGTCTTTGTTTAACTATAGCATGCATATCAGAAGTGTATAACCAAACGCAAGGCCTATACATATGATATATAAAATCTAAAGTACAATATATAAAACTTTGTAAACTGCCTTGTTTATAATAGTCTATTACATGTTGAGTAGGATATTTAGGAAAAGATCTAGAATTATACATGGTAGTATGCGCTGTTATATAATTAGCTTTTTCATTTCTGTCTAATCTAGTATCTACCCAACTACCTTTTTCAGGATAGCATAAAGGTGAATAGTTAGGTTTTTTATCCCAATTCATTATACTACTATCCCACCATACTTCTTTATGACTAGCTAGTATTCTATATACACAGTGTCCCCTAAAACCATGAGGAGCAATAAGGGGTTGACATCTACTGTCTAAGTTGTTCCAAAAAATAGCTGCTTTTGCAGGATCAAGGTCTAATTCACTCATAAACTTATACTTCCGTTTTTATGTTGACCTACTAAATTTTATAACTTATAATACTCATATGTATATAACTGAAAAAGAATTAAAATTTGAAATAAGACATGTGCACGCACTTATAAATGAGTTAGCAGCTGATCAAGCTGGTGATATTCGTTTTTTACATCAAGAACTGATGGAGTTAAAAGAACGAGTAAGTACACAAGATGAAGTAATTCAAATGTTAAAGGATAGATTAAATGAGTCATAAGTTAGTAGGATTTGCTGATTCAGTAAATACAGTATATATTGAAAATCAATTGCAGTCAATAGCTAATCAAATTTCTGGACTAGAAACAGAGTTAGCAGACGAAACAGATTCTAGACTAAAAAAATATTCTAAAACACCTAATAGAGTACCGTGTTTTATGCTATTTCAAAATGATGTTCAGAAAAATCATATTCATGCTAAAATGACTGAAGATTATGCATTAAGATGGGTAAAAGGAGCTATAGGCTAATATGCCAAAGGCAATAGTATGTACACCTCATGATGCTAGAATAAATAAACATCGTAAAGATTATTTAACAGCAGTACATCATTCTATGGATTACCCCTTTCAATCAGAAGATGGTAGAGATGCTTCTCCTATGCATCAACAGTTAGAAACTACTTGTAAACGTTTTAATCCTATAAAATATTGGCAATTTACTAACTGTTGTACAGATTCTCTACAAATAGCTTTTCATATACTATGTAAGCCTGGAGATACTGTTATTGTACCTGCATATGGTTGGAGAGCTATAACTAATGCTCCTCAATTTGTAGGTTTACATGTTATATATTGTGATATTGATGATACAGGTAATATAGATTTAAATCAATTACAACATCTTATTATAGAACATAAACCCACAGCAGTATTAATAGTGCATAATTTTGGGACAATAGTAGACATATCTAAAATAACAGACATATGTGTACTTAATAATGTTAGTATTATAGAAGATGCTGCACCTTCTTTTGTTATGAATGAATCTTATAAGTATAAATTAGGTTCTTATTCAGATATAGTATGTTTTTCTTTTGATTTTACTAAGTCTCCTGGTTGTTTAGGTGCAGGAGGGGGACTTGCTACTAATAGTGAAGAATTATTTAATAAAATTAAAACTGTAGGATCTCACATCACATCTACTCATGGTATAGGTACAAAATCATATTTAGATACTATAGCAGCAGGAGTGTTAAATACTGACATAAAATTAATAGAGCAAAATAACTATAGACAACATAGAGTCAACATTGCTACTTACTATATAAACAATCTTCCCTATAAAACTCTAAGCGGAGAAAATTACATATTTCATCGTTTTATAATTCTAACAGATAGAGATAAAAAACAAACAGTAATTGAGAAGTTTAAATCACAAAAAATACTAGCTAAATCTGTATTTGATCCTAATATAAGTATTCTTCCTAGGGCAAATGAGTTTACAGAGACAGCAATTGAGCTTCCTTGTCATCAGTTTATTGATATAAATGACTTAGATTCGAGAATTAAAAAGATTTTATGAAAATACTAATAACTGGAGGATTAGGATTTATTGGTAGTCATTTAGTAGCAACTTTATCAAATCACCATACAATAGATATTATTGATAATTTTAATGAAGCATATCCTGGATATCAATATATACATAGAGGTAAACAAGGTCTACAAAAAGTTGGATCAATAGAACAAAAACATAGACAACAAGCTCTTAAATATAGATTAAGTTTGATTAAGGGTAATTTTAAAAAATTATACAGACAATGGACTTTTGAAATGTCTGATAAGTTTAAAGAAAATAAATATGATTTGATAATAAACTGTGGTTCTTTATGTGAAGCTGTATTAAGTCAATATTTTAAGTGCTTTACTCAACATACGATAGTATCAGGACTTAAGAACATAAAAACATGGTTTCCGGATACTCCTTGCTTACACATAAGTAGTAGCATGGTTTATGGCACTTGGGAAGATCTAATTGACGAGCAGTACTCTTTAGGAAGTGTAGACGTATATGGACGTTGTAAAATCGAAGCAGAGAAGGCATTAAGCAAAACAGATGTGTGCCTTAGACCAATTCATGTTTATGGCATGGGAGACGGTAAGTTTCCTATTTGGATGAATATAGAAAGACAAATGTCTATTAATAAGCCTGTATTAATAGAACGAGCAGGTTGTATCTACATTAATGATTTTGTTTTAACAGTAAAAAATATTATAGACAAATGGAATCCAGGAGCGTATAATATTTCATATGACTTTACTCGAGATCCTAATGCTATAAAAACAATATACCCTAAATCTTTTGAAACTAAAGAGAAGTTAGGGCCAACAGGCAAAAAAAGAGGTTTACTCTTATCAAACAAACTTAGACAGACTTTTAATTTCGACTACGAGTTTAGAGATTATGAGTCTACTATTAGGGATTATTACGAACAGTATGAAAAATATGAAACCAAGACCCAGAAATAATGGGATAAAAACAATGACTATCTTTGTACGTAATAATGACGTAGATAAAGCTATGCGTATTCTTAAAAAGAAACTTCATAATGAAGGTATGACTAAAGAATTACGTGAAAAACGTCATTTTACTCCTCCAGGAGAAAAACGTAGATTAGCAGCTAAAGCTGGTAAAAAAAGATGGAATAAAAAGCGTGAGCAGATCGAACAACAAATGATTCGAAATGAACGAAATGCTATGAGAAAAACAAGGAATAAAGGTAACAATGTTTCCAGACAGAACCAAAATACAGGTAGACCACATAAAAGGAATAGTACACCTAGGCCTAAGAGTAACTGATAACCACGTTCAGAATATTGTAATGCCTATTAGAGACATGTTTAAAATATGTACACCATCTACAAAAAAGTATGAATGGACAGTAGGGACAATCTATTGGCAATTTTATAGAAAAACAGAACATATAAAATTATTTTTTAAAACTGAGCATGTAGATTTTCATTGGAGATTTAGCCACGAAGAGTGGGATGTTATTACTAAAGAATTACTAGAAAAAGTAAAAGAAGGTTAATGCATTCTTGCTAACTGCTTGTTTATTATATAATATACTTATATAACAAATGTGGAGATAACAATGAGAGCGTTTAAAGGAACATTTAAAAAGAAAAACGGTGAATCAAGAAATATGCTATTTGCTAAAATTTCTGATCTACCACAAGAGTTTCTTGACTCAGAAATAGGTCATGGAGCAGGTTCTGAGCAAACATATGCAGAAGGTATGGAACTGGTTTGGGATTTAGAAGCAGACAACTATAGAGTCTTTAATTGGGCTACTATAGAGTCTGACCCAAAGGAGTTATCTATTGACGAAGGTCACTTTACCTGATAGTACAGAAGTTATAGTGTCTGTACAAGAAGGATATATTCTAGTAGAAACAGAAACTATAGATTTTGAAGAACTAAAAAGACAAGCTAAACAAAGTGCTTTGAAGAAGCAAGATGAAAGCTGAACTGGACTCGGGGGCAGTACCCGACAGCTCCACCATAGATACACTATTAACAAAACAGCCGTGGCTGGCTCGCTAGACTATCCCGGGCTCTTAGTTCGTTAGGGAAAAAAGCTATAGTGTATCTTTGATGGGGCTGAAATAGGATCGACAGGTAGTGTATAGTTAAGTGGAGAAGCAGGTGTGCAAACAACCTTAATCGTAAGACAACTACAAATGCAAACAATAATTTTGCTCCTACAGGTTATGCGTTAGCCGCATGATGCTGGTGGGTATGGGTTCCACCTAGAAACAGAACGGGCCTTTAATTATAATGAGAAATAAAATGAATAAATTATACATTCTAGGAAACGGAAGTTTTGCTCAAGAAGTATTTGAGCAAATAATTGTTGCTAATCAAGTTAAAAATTTTGGAGGCTTTATCATATTAAAAAATGGTAAGGCTTTTTGTATAGGTGAAGAAGGTGCAGAAGCCTTTACTTACCCACCAGAAGCTAGACTTATTCTTGGTACTGCTAACCCTCAATGGAGAACTCAATTTTACAACCATTTTTTAGGCTATTACGAACTTAATATTAATCACTGGCCTAATATGTCAGCACCTAATTCATACCAATCACTAAGCTCTACTGTTGGAATTGGTAATTTATTTTTGATGTTTTCATTAGTAAATGCAAATACTCAAGTAGGTAATTTTAATTTATTATGTACCTACTCATCTGTAAGTGTAAATTGTGCATTAGGTAACTATAATGTATTATCTCCTTATTCTTCTATAGCTAAGAATGTATGTATAGAAAACACTAATTTACTAGAATCAGGAGAAATTCTATTTGAAGATCTTGAAAGTGATTGTGTACTAACATCAGGTGTAGTATACGCTAATGACTAAGGTAGCAGTAATGCAACCGTATGCATTTCCTTATTTTGGGTATTTACAACTTATGAAGTGTGTAGATCATTTTGTATTTATGGATGATGTTACTTTTATTAAAAAAGGTTTTATGAATAGAAATAAAATTATGAGTAATGGTAAAGAACAACTCTTTACTATACCTGTTAGTAAGATTTCTCAGAATAAAAAAATTAACGAACATTATGTTAGTTCTCAATGGTCTACAAAATTAATTAGGTCAATTCAACACAACTATCAGAAGAGTCCGTATTTTGAAGAATACTCTGTTCATCTATTTCCACTTATAAAAGAATTAGAAGATAAAAAATTCTCAGATGCTTGTGTTTTAATTTTTGAAACTATAGCAGATATACTTAATATAACTTCAAAATGGCATCTATCTTCATCATTCCGTGTAGAACATTTAAAAGCAGAACAAAAGATTATTACTATCTGTAATGAATTAGATGCAGATATGTATATTAATCCTATTGGAGGATTATCTCTTGATTTCTATACTCAAGAAGTATTTGATCCAATCCAATTACGTTTCATCAAACGACAAGATTCTTTACCCTCTACATCTGTAATAGATCTATTATTTAGATTTGGGTCTGAGGAACTTCGTAATAACATAGATAAATATGAATTGATAAACAAATGACAAAACCAATTATAATATTTGGAAATAAAGATTTAGCAGAAATGGCTAAATGGTATTGGGGGAGTACTGTTGTAGGATTTACAATGAATAATCCTGAATCTGATACATTTTTAGGTTTTCCTATGTATGATTTTGAAACAATAGTAGAAACTAGACCTCCTTCAGAATATGATATGTTTGTTCCTATAATTGACAATGTAACAAGGGCTAGAATATATACTAGGTGTAAAGAATTAGGCTATAGATTACCTAGTTATATACATCACAATGCTTTAGTTTGGAATAGAAATGCTATTGGAGATAACTGCTTTATACAAGAATTTAATAATATACAGTATAAAACTACAGTAGGTAATAATGTTATTATGTGGGCAAGTAATCATATCGGCCATCACAGTATAATAGAAGATCATTGTTTTTTTACTTCTCATGTATGCATGTCAGGTCATTGTCATATAGGTAGTCATGCTTATCTAGGAGTAAATGCTACTATTAGGGATTTTGGAGAAATAGCCGAAGGAACATTTGTATCTATGGATACATCTATAACTAAAAATATCACAGAACCGTGGGGAATATATAGAGGCAGCCCAGCACGGAGATTGAAAAATGTGGAATAAACATGGTATTATCTATTCTGCTAAAAAAGCACAGTTACCTGTATTAGAAGAAAGAAATTGTTCTTGGAGAATATATTTTACTTCTCGTAATAAACTAAATCAAAATGAAGGATATTTTATTGATGTAGAAAAAGGTAATCCGTCCAATATACTGGCTCCTGCTAAACAAGTGTTAGTTCCTGGCAAACCAGGAAGTACAGACTCTGCAGGTGTTATGCCTACATGTAAGTTTGAAGATAAATTATATTATATAGGATGGACTATACGAAAAGATGTTCCCTATTTTAATTACTGTTCTGTAGCTAAAGAAAAATTTAATGCTAAGTTCAAAAAACGTGGACCTATCTTGTCTCCTGATTTAATAGATCCTGGTTTTTCAGGCACTATATGTGTAACTAAACTTAATGATACGTATATGGGTTATTATTTATCGTGTAATAACTGGCTACCAGATGAAGAAGGTAACTTACAACCTTCATATAGTATTAGATTAGCTACATCAGATGATGGATTAAATTGGAATAAATCAGGAATCCCTACTATTAAACTAAGAGGTGAAGAAGCAGGAATCTCATCTGCTACTGTGTATAAACATAAAGATATATTTCATATGTGGTTTTCTGTTAGAAATAGTATTGAGTTTAGAACAAATCCAGAGCACGCATATACTATACAGCACGCTACTTCTAGAGACGGATATAGCTGGACAAGAGATACAAAATTTGGTATAGTACAAGAACTGGAGTTTGAATCAATTATGTGCGCTTATCCAGTAGTAATTCCTTATGAAGATAAACTTCATATGTTTTATAATGGCAATGGCTTCGGTGAAACTGGTATAGCACATGCAACAATGGAAATGGAGAAATTATGAAAATAGATAATTTAAAAGAATTAAAAGAACAAGGTTACACTATTGTACCAAAATTAGTAGAAGTTGACTTTGTAGATGCTATATACGACTCAGTAAACGCAGTGTTTAATAAACAAATACAGCGTACTGGTTGCAAGGATATGGATGATTTAAAAGAAAAACACTATGATTTATGGAATCTTTGTGATTTACATTCTCAATGGAATTTACAAGTACACCACTTGCAATGTATGCTAGGGTATAAAATGGCTAAATTTATGATTGATCCTCTAGTTGGAATAAATATAAGACCTATGGTATATTGTAATGGGTATCTGCCTCTTAAAATGAGAGGATCTACTGATTCTTTAGTATGTTGTGTTCCTTTAATTAACGAAAAAGAATCAGGATATTTACAAATGATCCCTAAAAATCTAGAGGAAGAAAGAAATATTGAGTATAAAGTACATACGCGTGAATGGCGTGAGGCTGATGATAAAGACTGGGTATCTATAGATGTACCTAAAGGTGATGTTTTAGTATTTGCTCATGATGTAGCTCATAGACATAGTAAAACAAAAGAAGGTAGTTTGTGGTATGCTTATTTTACTTATAACAATATGTATGATCCTGCATTTGTTGAAGCGGGATACCCGCATCCTTACACTGATTGGACTAAAAGAGATTATAATGATGAACACTCTTAAAAAAGAGGTAAGTTATGATTCGTATAATCTATAGAACCTGTGGATGGACTAATTGGGATAATAGACCTGAGTGGTTTCATTTTAGAAGTTGTTGGGACAATTTAGTATCAACAACTAAAAATGAAGATTGTGCTATAACAGTACTTTATGATGGTGAATTAAAAGGGCATGAAGAATATAATTATCATGCAGATGTGTTAGAAATTGATAGTGCAGCTAAACTTCCAGAAATACACAAAGACTGGGAGCTAAAAGGTGAGATGTATATTGATCATGATGAACAAGGTAGAGAAATACATAAAAGAGTAGAAGCTCCTGATCGAGAAAAAGCATCAGGATATTTAATGTATGAGTTAATTAGAGATAATATGTATGATTGGGATGATAATGATATTATCTATCTTGTAGAAGATGATTATATGCACATATCTGGATGGCCTATTGTATTACAAAATGTATATGATATGTATGATGGAGTAGATTATGTATCTTTATATGATCACCCCGATAAATACACACAAAGATACCAAGGATTATCTAGTCAAATCTTAGTATCAAATTATTGTCATTGGAGAACAGTACCTAGTAGTTGTGGAACTTTTGCCGGAAGGGTAAGAACTTTTAAAGAAGACTTAGATATTCATATGGGAAGTTTAGGTGATCATAATAAATTTACTCTGTTAGCTCAAAGAAATAGAAATATGATATCTGCAATGCCTGCTTTCGCTACTCATTGTGTTAATCCTTGGACCTCTCCTTTTAGGGACTGGGTTAAGGTATGATACCTTTTTTAATTAAAAAACAACTTGATTCTGATAGATTTAATGAGTATTTAATTACTGCTAATACAACTAATCAATTTACAAACTATGGATACGCTGTTCAGTTACTTGAACAGCGTGCCAGAGATATGTTAAAAATTGATGATAGTAAAGCTATAATTGCTACTTCTAGTGGTAGTACAGCTTTAGACGCTATAATATATGGAATGATAAGAAAAGATTCTCATAACTATAGAGTAGGAACTCAAGCATTTACTTTTCCCTCTAACACGATAGGTGCTGCACAAGGAGCTATCATAACTGATATGACTCCTCAATGTAATATACATTTAGATAATGAGTATATACAACAATCTGCTGATCTAGTTATAGTTACTAATATATTTGGTCACTTACAAGATATAACTGAAATATCTAGTAAAACAGAGCATAGAAATAAAAAATTAATATTTGATAATGCTGCCTCTCCTTATTCATTTTGGAATGGTTCTAATAGTTGTAATTTAGGAACAGCAAGTTATATATCACTACATCATACAAAACCTATAGGTTTTGGAGAAGGTGGTTTAGTTATTATTGATAAAGAATATGAAGAAATGGTAAGAGCAGCCTGTGCATTTGGTAATATAAATGGTGTATTTAACGAATACAGTGGTAATTATAAAATGAGTGAATTAAATGCTGCTGGTATTTTACAATGGTGGGATCAATTTAACATTGATGAGATGCAGAATATATTTATGAAAAATTACTATAATCTTAAATATCAAATGAGAAATGAGAATGGAGAGTCTTGGATTAATCATGATAATGATAAATGGTTTCCCACTTGTTTACCTTTTATATGTGATAAACCAGTAGAAAAATTATCAGGAGAATATTTAGATAGAGAATATAAAAAATACTATAAACCTTTAGGTAATGGTTATGTAGTATCTGATATTATGTATAATAATATTAAGTGTATGGCACTTACTAACGGAGTAGAAGAATGTTTAAACAGATCGCAGTAGTAACAGGATGTGCAGGTTTTATAGGAATTACCTTTACAAGATTATTACTTGAAAAAGGATGGTTAGTATATGGAATAGATAAGTTTACATATGTAGCTAATTTTGAAGAAGTACAGTGGCTTGCAGATACATATCCTGATACTTTTACTTATGCTGTAGAAGACATTAAAGATATTGATAGACTTCCTGAGTGTGATGTAATATTTAATCTTGCAGCTGAGTCTGACGTAGATAATAGTATTTTAAATATAGATAGTTTTATTGATTCTAATATATCAGGAGTTAAAAATTTACTTGAAATCATAACACATAGAAGTGTTCAGATCAAAAACAATAAACCTTTATTTTTTCAAGTATCTACTGATGAAGTTTATGGAGATAAAACTGAAGGCAGTTTTGATGAAACAGCAGCCTTAATGCCTAGTAACCCCTATGCAGCTACTAAAGCATCAGCAGATATGTTAGTAGAAAGTTGGTCTAGAACTCATGGATTAGATTATGTCATAGCTAGGCCATCTAATAACTATGGAGAGAATCAATATCCAGAAAAACTAATACCTACTGTAGTTAGACGTTTACAACGTGGTCAAAAAATTAAATTACATAATAATGGGTTACCTATAAGATCTTGGACGCACGTAGAAGATACAGCAGAAGCATTTATTTTACTGTATGAAAAAGCGTGCAGAAATAATATATATAATATACAATCAGATTACGAACAAACTAATTTAGTAACTGTTACAAAAATTATAAATGCTTATTTTATGGGGCATATAGATATTAGCATACCAGATTATGATGAGCATATAGATTATAATTATGATAGACCAGGACAAGATATAAGATACTCAATATCGTGTGAGTCTATTAAAAATTATGGTTGGACTCCTAAAAAAGGTTTTGATCAAGAAATTATTAAATTAGTAGATTTTTATAAAAAAAGAAAGTGGAAATGGTAATGAAAGTTTTTATTACAGGAATTAGTGGATTACTAGGTAGTACTATGGCTAGATATCTTATTATGCAAGGAGATAAAGTAGTAGGCATTGATAATATGATTGGAGGTGTAGAAGGTAATGTACCAGAACATCAAGATTGTGAATATCATAGAGGTGATATATTAGATACAGAATTTATGAAAACAATTATGGCAGATTGTGATGTGGTATTTCATACAGCATCTCTTCCATATGAAGGATTAAGTGTATTTTCTCCTACAGTAACTGCTACCAGTATTGTATCAGGTACTATTAGTACGGCTATTGCAGCACTACATAATAAAGTTAGACTATTTGTAAATTGTTCATCTATGGCTAGATATGGAGATCAAATTCCTCCTTTTACAGAAGACATGCCTACTAATCCTGTAGATCCTTATGGGTTAGCAAAAGTACAGGCAGAACAACATTTACAAATGTTGAGTGAGATACATGGATTAAACTATGTAACAGTAGTTCCTCATAATGTTATAGGAGTAGGACAAAGGTATTATGATCCTTTTAGGAATGTTGTAGGAATAATGATTAATAGAGCTGCACAGCATAAAAATCTTATTATATACGGTGATGGAGAACAAAAACGTTCTTTTTCTGATGTTAGAGATTGTATTATAGCTGTAGAAAGAATTATGAATAGTAATCGTGAAGATCTGTGTGGACAAGTATTTAACATTGGTCCAGACGACAATGAGATGTCTATTAAACAATTAGCTACGTTAGTAACTCAACTCTCAGAAGTTTATATAAAATTTGACCATTACCCTGACAGACCTAGAGAAGTTAAAGATGCTTATTGTTCTAGTGATAAGATTAGAAAAGAATTTAATTATAATGCAGCTACGCCAGCTAAACAAACTATAGCAGATATGGTAAATTGGATTAAACCTATGGCACGAGAGTTTGAGTATCATTTACCTATAGAGCTTGTAACAGATCAAACACCTAAAACATGGACGGATAAATTAATCTAATGAGTAAAATCCAAGAAAAAATAACTGTAATAATGGATGAGTTACAACAAAAAATGGAAAGTAATGCTCATCTAACAGATCTTGCTGCAGTAGTTACTTTACTTGCACAAGTATCTATATACAAATCACATATGAATGATGAAGATAAAGATTATCATGATGCGATTGTATGGTGGTTAGAAGACTATCCTGAAAAGAGTTGGCGTGTACAGTAGTGATTGTTGGCAATGTAAGTATGTTTGCTGGGCTATAGGCGCAGGGCAAGGAGTTTTATGCTTTCATCCAGAAAATCAAAAGTATAATCCAAAACCTCGCAAATATGTAGCACCAGGGAAAGAAGATAACTATTTGGTGAATAAAGCAACGATTGTAAGATACATACCAGATGGTTGTACTTTTAGAGAAGAAAGAGTAAAAGATGACAGTTAAAGTAATTACACCTTATGTGTATGATAATGAAATAGCAGAACATAAAAATAAGTTTTGGGATCTTGATATACATTATGAAAAAGATACAGCCGGAATCGGTTCTGATTTAATGTATCAAAAGATGTGGAATCAGTTTCCTGAACATGATATTTTTATACTTCATGCAGATATGCACCCATTTAAAGATGGGTGGTGGGAAGAAATGCTAACGTATGTAGACAAGTATCCAGAAGCAGGAATGTTGGGTTTATTATTGTTATATCCTGCACAGAATGATAATTATGAACACTATATACAGTGTGCTGGTGGACAATTTACTGATGGAAAACCAGATCATTTTGGTAGTGGTTTAATACTTGAAAATAAATCACAATTTAAACAAAATTTAGAAGTTGACGATGGAAGGTACTTAGGAGTAAGAGAAGTAGCATGGACAACTTTTGGAGGTTGTTATCTTAGACGAAGTTTTCTTAATACTGTAGGAGATTTTAGTCCAGAGTATGAATGGACATATAATAGGGATGTTGATTATTGTTTAAAAGCTAGAGAGGCAGGAGAACATATTTATCAAATACCTGTAAGATTACTACACCATGAATCAAGAGACAATAAAAGAATAAAAGATCAGTCTAAAGCTGATATGGAAACTAGAAATTTACAAACATTACTGGCGAAATGGGCAAATTCAAAATTTTATAAAACGCTGGACAAAGAGATAAAAAGTGGATAAAGTATATATAACGAAACAAGAAATGTACGATGGTATAGAAAAAGAAGCTAAAAAATTAAAATCAGGAGATAATGGGCCTATATTAACTGTAATATTATGGATATGGATTTTATGGGCATTAGTATTTTTAATAATTCCTACTTTTATATCATTAGTGTTAGTATTTGTAATATATGCACCATTCTATATTGTAGATCAAAAAATTCTTAAAAGGAGAAATAATGGCTAAACTAAATAAAGTATGGGTGCAAGCAGCACTAGAAATGTCTCAAGTAGATAAAAGTAAACTTGATGATTGGCTTAAGAAAGTAGATGGAGCATCGTCTAGTAGGTTAAGAGGTTTTATTAATAATCTTTGTGGAGCTGATAATATAAATTACTTAGAAATAGGAGTTTATAAAGGTGCTACTCTAATGTCTGCTATAGCTAGTAATCCTGCAACAAAAGCTGTAGGAATAGAAAATTCAATGTATGATTGGAGAAAACCTAATCCTGCTACTATACCAGAAGGATCACCTTGTTGGCCTTCTATGATACGAGATCTTAACTATAATCTTGAAAAATGGACAACAACTCGTGGTTATGTGCCTAATGCTATAACTATTATTGAAGATTCTTTTCAAAATGTAGATTACTCTAAACTACCTACTTTTAATATATGTTATTTAGATATAGAACAAATAAATGCCACTATTCTTGATGAATTTTTTACTATAGTATATCCACATCTTAATAAAGAGTGTGTCTTAATAGTATCAGGAGTTACAAACTCTATACTTATGGAAGAACTAAATAAATCGTTACTAAGACATGATGATAATTTTACTATAGAATATGAATTTTTAGAAATTAGTGGTTCGGGATCAGATAGTAGAAATTATTGGAATGGTATTAGAATACTAGGTTTAAAAAGAAAAGTTAAAGCAGCAGTTAAAGCAATAGTAAATAAAAAACCAACACCTAAACCCGTTAAAGAGGCTTAAATGAAAAAGAAATCAGCAATAAGTTTAATAAGTTATGATGCAGCTTATTTACCTGAAAGTATTTCTAGATACTATAACTATGTAGATGAAATTGTATTAGGATTAGATAAAAATAGAAAAACTTGGAGTGGTAATGCTTTTTCTTTTGATGAAAATAAATTATGGGCAGATCTAGGAGCTATTGACGGAGATTCTAAAATTTCTGTAGTAGAAGAAGATTTTGTAAAAAGTAGCATTGCTATTGAGAATGACAACTATGAGAGAAATTTTCTTAAAGCACAATGTAATAATGATTGGATTTTTAGTTTTGATGCAGATGAGTGGTTGATTAATTCAAAATACTTTTTTTATGAGTATTGTCCTTTTGTAGAGCGTTATTATAATAAAGTAGATATTTGTATGACTTGGGCAACTCCTTATAAGTCCATTGATGATACAACTTTAGTTATTGTAAATGAAGATGGTAGTCCGTTTTTTGGAGAAAATCAAGGAATAGTTACTTCTAAAGATAGTACTTTTACATACGCTAGATGGACAGATAAAAGTGCAGCAGGAACAAATAGAGTTAGTTCTCCCCTTATTGCTTTACATTGGAGTCTTTGTAGAGAAAAATCAGACTTACATCAAAAAATTAATAATATAGGACACTCAGATATAGTAGAAAATGATCCTTTTTATCAAATATGGGATCAGGTAACTATGGATAACTATCATGAATTACACAATTTTAAAACTTCAGGATTAGGTCAAGCACAATGGCCACGTTTAAGAGCCATCCCTGCTAGTGAAGTAGAAGATTTTTATAAACAAAACGAAGGACAGGCTTACTAATATGATTATAGATTTTATAGGAAAATTTTATGACAACCACTCTCTATCTATTATTAATAGAAATTTAGTACTTAAATTAGCAGAACTACATCCTAATTGGGAAATTTCTATAACACCTTTAGATTCATATGATCCAGAGTATAGAGTTGAAAAAAATGTAGTCAAACAATTAAAAGTACTAGAACAAGTAGAAACAGGCGAGCCTGATATCCAACTAAGACATTCGTATCCGCCTATATGGCAGTGGCCTGCAAGTGATAGAACTAAAGTTGTATTTATTCAACCTTGGGAGTATACTAAAGCACCTTTTGAGTGGCAGTATAAATTTGAAACTTTTGCTGATGCACTAATTGTACCTAGTAACTTTATAGGAGATACATTTAGAAATGCCGGACTTAATCCTGAAAACTTGTACGTAGTTCCTAATGGTTATGACGATCAAGTATTTAATACAACAGAAGATAATTCAGATAGTGATCATATAGATGGTGATAGGTTTAATTTTGTATATGTAGGTAATTCTCAGTGGAGAAAAGGTTTAGACATACTTATGAACTCTTGGAAGGATTCTTTTAAAAGATCTGATAAAGCTACATTAATTATAAAAGATAACCCTAAAATTTATGGACAAAGTAATATACTAGACGAAATTATAAAAATGCAAGTTAAAACAGGATGTTCAGAGATTATATATATAAATGATGATCTATCTGATAAAGAAATGGCAGCAATATTTAAAAGTTCAGATATTGTAGTACATCCTTATAGAGCAGAAGGATTTGGTATGCATATACAAGAAGCAATGGCTTGTGGGTGTATTCCCTTAGTATCAGAACTTGGTCCTACAGATGATTTTGTAAATGCTGACAATGGTTTTAAACTACCAGTAAGTAGAAAAGCAGTAAATATCACAGATGCAAATGTATTTGCTATGAAACCTGGAGATGCTATGACAGGAATGAGTACTCATACTTTTTATAACGAACCTAATGCGGATAACTTAACAAACGGTATTAAGATGATCTACCATTCTCATAATAAAGCAGAAGAGGTTTATTCTAAAAAAGATAATATGAATATGGTAAATACTTGGAATAAAGTAGTAGAAGACTATGTTTCTATATTTGAACAAGTTAGTGCTAGACAAAATATTGTTAGATATTGACTTTTTAATAATTTGTAATACTATAGTGTTACAAGGAGAATAAAATGGATGAATTAGATGAATTTTTTGCAAATCTAGAGGTAGAAGCAATAAATAGTAAACCTACAGAAATACCTAGTTTAGATACAAAAATTATTAATGATTTTCACGGTAATATTCCTATTTTTAATGAAGAAGTTAGTGGGCAATTACCCACTATTACTCCTAAAGCGCAGATATATATTACAGATGTGTTAGAACAAGGACAATATTTTAGATTTGCAGTAGATGGTGGTGGTTGTTCTGGTTTTAATTATGCTTTTGATGTAGAGACGCATCCTAAAAAAGATGATATACAATTTTCAGAAAACCCACCATCAGTTATTGACTCTATTAGTTTAAAGTATCTATACGGAAGTATTATAGATTTAGATACATCAGGATTAAGCAAGCAATTAAAAGTAGAAAATCCAGGAGCTAAAGCTAGTTGTGGTTGTGGAACTAGTTTTGCGTTTGATGAGTCTATGCTATTATCATGATGTATAAAGAAATTGTAAATGAAAGTGGGCTTCCTTGGTTAGAACTTAATATAGAAGTCCCACATCAAGAAATGTTACAAGAAGCTATAACACTAAAAGATGAATTTGTAAAACATAGAGATGAAGATAACGGATCAGGATATAGTCATAAAGGTTGGAGAAGTCTTTGTATTCATGGTATAGATGCGTATAAAACTAATCATTATGAACAATATGGTTATACATCAAATGAGCAAGCCCCTTATACATGGACAGATATATGTTCTAAATGCCCTGTAACTAAAGAATTTTTTCAAGATTATTTTCCTTATGATACTTATTATAGAGTTAGATACATGTTATTAGAGCCGCAAGGCTACATAACTCCACACACAGATACGGATGTTCATAAATTATCTCCAGTTAACTTAGCATTGAATAATCCTGAAGGTTGTAATTTTAAAATGAAGGGTCACAAAGGTTTTTTACCTTTTTCTGCAGGAAAAGCATTACTACTAGATGTAGGTAATACACATGCAGTATATAATAATAGTAATGAAGATAGATACCATATAATAATACATGGTAAAGTAAATAAACAATTTAAACAGTTAGTAGAATATAGTTATGCGAAAAATGGGTCTCAATAAAAATTATGTAGTAGCTATATTTGATGATCCAAACTTTTCATCTAAGAATATGACTATACAAGAAAAACGAGCAGAAATTACAGGATTCTTTACTAGATTTAAATATTTTGGTCCTATTATATATGGTAATTCTATTAATGAAGTGTTAGATAAAGCACTTGAGCATGATGTTGACTTTTGCGTAGCACAGTCTGTAGGACATATAATAAAAGAAGGAAGTTTCTTTAGACTGCTTGAGAAATGGATGGAAAAAAAGAATTTTTTTGTTACAGGACATATTTTAGATAAAGAAATACCTAATAGTAATTGGGCAGAAGGAAACGGCTATTATGGGCTACATAAGCAATGTATATTAGTTAATTTAAATTATTATAAAAAGTTTAATAAACCTGTATGGGGAGATGCTAAACATAAGTTAGATAAACCAGAACATTTAGCAGCAGCTAATAGACATGCTAAAGATATACATGATGACTATACTCCTTTATCCTTAATTCCTACAGAAGAAACAAAAGTTTGTACTCCTTTAGTTAGTGGATGGAATTTTGTAAATACTAGTTTAGAAAATGGACTTACTGTATATAACTTTCATCCTAAAGTTCGAGACGCAAAACAATTTGTTTATCCTACTAGTAGTATAGAAGATTTACAAAATCAATTATCTTGGATTAATAATATTGTAAATTATGCACCTCAATGCGTATTTTTATGGAATACAGAAACTTATTTAGATCTTAAATACTGTAAACTAGATAAACCTATTAAAAATTTATATACTTTAGCAGCAAGTTTTAAACCTCATATGATACTAAATACTTTTGGTTTTGAAGAAGATACTATAGTAAATTTTTATGACTACAGTAAGCCTGCATTAGCATATAAAAATATGATGTTTAAGTATTGGGATGGAGAAGATTATCCTTCTTTTATAAATTGGGCAAGAAAACAATACTCGTTTAACGAAACACACGGTACTATGACAGAAAATGAAACGGATCAAAGTCTATGGGAACGTGAAATTAGTTGGTGGGGTAGTGAAGAAAATATTAAAGAACACTGGTATAGATATAAAAAACTAAAACATACATTTACTCATGTAGATATCTGTAAAGATCCTACATCTATAACTAACAGGATAGTAGCAGAACCTAATAGTTTAATTTGGTGGAGTAACGCATTTCATACTGTAAATGCGCACTATCTTCAAGGATTACAGGGTGTTACGAATAGTTATAGTACATGGATTAATCAAATTAAAATAAATAATCCTGATATATGGATTTTAGGTAAAGATTTTATGGATAAGCCTATTGAAGGGAGTCAAATAAAAGATTATGTTATTAAAAGCTAAAACAAAACTAGAATTTAATAATAGTTGGATACATCAATTAAAATTTGTAGAACACACTGATACAGATCTTGCAGGACATGTAGATGCTATATCTGTAAAAAGTGAATCAGGTAGTGTATTTGATTTTTATAGATCTAATCCATTAGAAAATCCTGATGATTTCAAGTATACAGCTTTATATCATAAAATACCTGCTGTACAAAAATTAGTAGATCATTTTCAGCTTCAAACTACTAGAGTAAGAATACATAGACAACTTCCGGGTCAAGAAATACCTTTACATACTGATGGTAATAATACCGCAGTAAAAGATAAAAATGACTATATGATTAGAAGTATTACTGCGCTTACTGCAAGTAAAGATTTTACATATAAATTCATAGACACAGAAAAGAAACGTAGAGTTCAATGGCTAGAACAAGGAGAGACAATATTTTTTGATCCTGATTTAGTAGCTCATGGAATGTCAAATGAGTCAACTACAGAAACTAGATATGCTTTAGTGCAGATATTTAAGTTATACCCAGTTACAGCTTGGGCAAGAGATTTTATAAGCACTGAAAAAGTAGTAACAATATGAATATAGACTTTGGTACCGCATTTCACAAACCAAATGGTAATGCAGTAAAAGTAACTATTAACGAATTTAGAGATAAACTATATCTACATATAAGAGATTATACAATGGATGGGGATACAGGACAGTGGTTTCCTACTAAAACAGGATTTTCTATTCCAGCAGATGAAGTTAGCTCTCTAATACCTCTTTTAAATGATGCTGCAGAAGCTGTTGCTCAGAGGTATATATGGAATAATCAATTAGAATTGGAATTTGAAGAATTGGAGAATGAATATGAGTATTAAAGCTTGGAATGATGAACAGGAAGTTGAACTAACTAAACTGTATATAGAAGAAGGAATCAAAGATGTACATGAACTAGCAGCTATCTTTGAAAAAGGTTATAGAAGTGTAATAAGTAAATTAGTACAGCTTAAGATATATGAAAAACCTGAGCTTGAAGAGGAAGATAAGTCTTTAACTGTAAAAGTTATGCTGAGAGAGCTAGAAGAAATTTTAGGTGTAGAAGTAATAGGAACTAATTTAAATAAAAAAGAAAATTTAAGTAAGTTACTTGATGCCATTAAAAAGAAGATCGGCTAATGGGAACACTTAAAGCAGGTGTTGGATTAATATATGAGCGAGTAGATAATATCATATATGGTAGATATCCAGGAAAAATAGATAGATGGGAAGTAGGAAGAACAGATATGAAACCAATATCACCAAATGATATAGTACCAGAACGACAGTCAATAGGTTGGGATTCTGCTGCTGGACATGGTCATAACCAATACACAAAAGAAGAAATTGAAGCATTAGGTATTAAAGTAGTAGAAGAACAAGTTATTCCTGATCAAACTAATATATATAAGTTTAGTGAGGATAAACTAATAGAAGAGTTTACAGACTATATTGATAGTACTTATGCAGCACACTATAATACTAATAAAATTCAATCTATGGAAAATATTATAGATAAAGGTCATGGTACTGGATTCTGTATGGGAAATGTAGATAAGTATGCAAGTAGATATTTAAACAAAGGTACGAGAGAAGATGCTCGTAAAGATCTAATGAAGGTGTTACACTACGCACTTCTTCAATTACATATACATGATAATAATTTATAAGGACTAATCATGAAGTATATCGTAGATATTGACGGCACTATCTGTCATGCACATCAATTACCCAGTGGCAAATGGGACTATGAAAATCATGTACCAATTATGGGTCGTATTTTTAGAATAAATAGACTATATGATGAGGGACATACTATTAAATATATGACTGCTCGAGGAGCAGTTAGTGGTATTAATTACTATGAAATGACTAAAAGTCAATTAGATAGTTGGGGTTGTAAATATCACGAATTGTCAGTTGGTGAGAAAGAACATTACGATATCTGGGTAGATGATAAAGCTCACAACTCGGAAGAATTTTTCAAATGACAACTAGTATGCGATGGTTTAGTTCTGAATGGCAGACTCAAGAAGTTGACGAAACTGTAGTTAACAGGGTATTAGCAGCTAAAAATGTATTAGATATTGGTTGTGGGCATAATCCTTATAAAAAATTTGCTACAGGTAAATTTACAGGAATTGATGTTTATATTGATACAGCTGATGAACATATGGATTTTCTAAACTTTAGGACACAAGAAAAATATGATCTCATAATTGCTTATGGAGTTTTTCACTTTCATACTTTAGATTTAATAGACATACAACTTAAAAAAGCTATGAAACTACTTACTCCAGACGGTGTAATGTGTATGAAAGTAAATCCAAATCTTCCTAACTTTGATGGATCTGTTCTACCATGGTACAATAAATGGACAAAACCTCTTGCTAATCACTATGGGGAAGTATATAGTAAAAAAATTAACAATATGAGGGAAAGTACTCGTGGTAGATTTAAATGGGAATATGAATAGGTAACAATGGACTATTATGTTGTAGTATTACTATTAGGTGTTTTTTATGGATTTTTTGTAGGACTCATTCCTGTAGCAGGAGCTACAACTGGTTTAATTGCAGTATACAGTTTTGTAGGTTACTTCCATGATCCATATATGCTAGTAGTTTTTACAACAGCCGTTGTAGTTACCAGTAGTATCGGCGACACGTTCTGTGGCGTAGTTATGAACGTACCAGGAGCAGGCGGCGCTGCAGCAACAATGGTTGACGGATTTCCTATGAGTAGACGTGGTGAAGCAGCTAGAGCACTCAGTGCCGCAATTAGTACAAGTTGGATTAATGGTCTTATATGGGGACTGTTAGTTTTTTTGTTCTTACCCTACTACACTAAAATAGTTCTATATTTTGGTACAGCTGAGATGTTTGCGTTCTTGATTTTTGCAATGACTTGTGTTATATTTATCAGTAGTAAATATTGGTTTAGAGGAGTTATCGCACTTGTTGTAGGAGTTATACTAGGACTAGTAGGTATGGACCCAGATACAGCCGCACAGCGTTGGATCACAGTGATTCCACAGTTTGATTTCAATACTTGGACATTATGGTTTGCTGATTGGGAGTATATCGAAGACGGTATTCAAATGATCCCAGTAATGGCAGGTGTGCTAGCGTTCCCAGAACTAGTAAGCGCATACAGAATGAAAGCTACAAAAATTAGTTTAACCAAAGGTGATATAGTTGCACAGTTAATACAAGGCATTAAAGATACTTGGAAATACAAGTGGGATGGACTACGTGGCGGTTTTATTGGCGGCTTTGTGGGACTAGTACCAGGTATTGGCGGCAATATAGCTGATTGGTTTGCATATAGTCAAACAGTTGCATTATCACGTAAACCAGGTAAAGGTGCTGAAGCTAATGGCGAAAAGTATCCAGTAGGACAAGGCAACGTACAAGGTGTAATTGGTTGTGAAGGCGCTAACAATGCACAAAAAGCTACAAGCTATGTTCCTACTATTCTGTTTGGTATTCCTGGAGCACCATTTGAAGTTATTGTAATGGGTCTGCTTATGTATGTTGGACTTGAACTGGGTAGCCCAGCAGTATTAGAAGACGGGGTGTTCTTTGATCATCTACTAAGCAGTTATATGTTAAGTTTATTAATTATTTTACCAATTAGTTACGGATTTATTCGTTATGCGGTGTATATTACAAACATCCCATTCAAGTATTACTTCTGGCCTATTATGGCAAGTCTAGTATGGACTACATCACAGTATACAGGATTCTTTGACGATTATCTTATGTTCTTTATGTGTTGTGTAGTGGGACTAGTTATGAAGTATTTTAAATTTAGTCGGATAAGTTTCCTAATAGGATTTATATTATCACACAGACTTGAAGCAAGTTGGGTACAGTTTAATACATTCGGTTATGGATGGGAAGAACTACTACTTGCGCCATTCCCTGCCACATTTATTGCACTAGCGATAATTGCGGCAATTTGGGGAATATTCTTTAACAAAGTTAGAATTGACTTTGTATAACGCATCAATATAGGAGAACGATAGATGCACATAAGAAATATTTTAATGAGTACAGTAACAGCTGTAGTAATGACTGCAACAGCAGCTTTTTCAGAAATCACAGTTGTCAATCCACAAAAGCCAGGTGGTGGTACTACTGTATGGACTGAGATTATTATGAAAGAACTTACAAAGCATTTAGGCGAACGCATTGTACTACGTAATATCCCAGGAGCAAGAGATATTCCCGGAATTAATAAATGGCATAATGATCTACGCTTTGACGATAATACAATCGTAGTTACCCATGGAGGTAATGGTGTATCATTCTTACAAGAAAATGTAGACTATAACTATGCAGATTATGATTCAATTGGTCTTATGAACCTAAATATTATTATGGGTAAAGTAAAAGGCGCTGATATGGATAAACCTGTATTTGCAGGCACATCAGGAGCAGTCCCAGAAGCATTTGCTATGGCTATGATGATTTGTGGCCCTGATCAGACAATGGATCAGTATATTAAGTGTTTTGGAGAAAATGTACGTTGGGTAAAAGGTATGAGCGGTGGAGAACGTCGTTTAGCATTTAAACGTGGTGATCTAACAGGCTCGCGTGAAAATCCTGCAACATATGCAATTCATATTGAACCAGATGAAAATGCAGAACTATGGTTTCATCACGGCTTGCTTGATCCAGTAACAGGTAAGCACGTAGACGATCCAAACTTTCCTGGTGCTCAGTTTGAAATTCAATTTAAAGAGCGTTATGGTGTAGAACCAAGTGGTGAGTTTTATGATGCATATGTACTTGTTAAATCATTTCGTGATGGGTTGCAAAAAGCAATTTGGATTAATAAAGGCAACCCAGAACTTAAAGATAGAATTGTAGCAGCTATGCGTAAAATGGCAAGTGATCCAGAATCTGTAGCAGCTATAGAAGCAAAGAATGGTAAGTATGATTGGTATATTGGTGAAGATGGAGACCAAATGCGTGATACTCTTATGACATTTATTACAGAAGATGCTCTTCGTAATTTAGTTAGATTTAATACAGAAGCATTAGGATTAAACTCTGTGTTAAAAGAAAATCTATTTCCTCAAAATCGTTAATACATAAAAGAGGGGACAGTATCTGTCCCCTCAACTACAGGAGAATAATATGGAAAGTAACTGGGAAAAAACAGCACCAAGAACAAATTATCATTTTGATGCATTTAAAAATGATCCAGCATATGATGGTATGCGTTATATAGGAAAATTTGTAGGTGATTGGAGCAATGAATTAAAACAAACTATTGACAATAGTAAAGAAATTACTTGGCGTACTAGAAATCCTCTTGATAATCCAGAAGGATTTAGTGAAGACTATGTAGCAGAAGAACTTGACCTGACTAAAACAGGTGCTCCAACAGATCTTGTACTAACTAATTTGGAGTATACTTTACTTCCTATATTTGATCGTATGGTAGATGCATTACATTTACTACCTGGAGAAGATAGATCTATACAAAAACGTATACATGTACAGCATCCAGGACAAGTATGGAATCTACATATTGATAAATTAGAAAAGTGGCATAAAAATGAACCACATAAAGTATACCGTTTTATGGTTATGCTTAATGATTGGGAACCAGGCCACTTTATACAGTATGGTAACTATATACATACAGGTTATCGTGCAGGTGAAATTTATAGTTTTGATTGGTATAACTCACCACACTGCACAGCTAATGCAGGACGTGGACCACGTAGTACGTTATTAGTTACTGGCGTAGCCACACAGAAAATGCATATGTTATTTTCAAAATATGATAATAAAATAGAAATATGAAACAACTGACAATAGCAGTTGGCCCACAAGGAAGCGGAAATCATCTGTATGCAAAACTATTCGGTAGTAATAAAAATATCTATGGGTGGCAGAGTTTACAAGAAAAATACTGGGAAGGGCATGACATGGAGCCTTTCTCAGACTATTGGCAGAATCCTGAATTTTTATTAGATTTTGATACTTCTACACATGATTATTTCTATACAAGTATGGGGTGTCCTTATGTATTTGATGGAGAAACACTAATACCTGACTTTGAAACTTTTCATTATTATGCTGCACAAGTATTTGATAATGTTAATTATATAATTATAGGTAGGGACAAAAATATACTACGGCACCAGCAAAGCAGAGTAAGAAATAACATTACTTTCCCGAAACTTATTAAAGAATTAGACTTTTTTTTAACTAAGTCTCATGTATTTGTTAGTCAAGAACTTATATACTTATATGGTATAAAGTATCTTAATAGTATTGAGGACTCATTAGATATTCCTCGTAATAATAATATAGATAAAATTAATGAAATATTAATAGAAGATCAAAATTATAAATATATGCAGTATGTAGAGTATACAGAACTTGATGATTTAGTAAAACTTGCCAGTAAAGAACGAGGCGGACTTTAATATTGGAAGATATAGAAAAATTTATTGGTGCACAGAGATCATTAGTTAGTAATAATTATTTTAGTAAATTTTTAAATACAGTTACTAATCAAATTATCATAGAGTACCGATCAAGATCTGGAGGTAATTTAGTACAAAGAATTATAGCTAGTGATTTAAAAAATATATATTGGGATAAATTTATTAATAATTCTACAGAAGATAGTATAGATCCTATATATTGGCCTATAAACGGTTTTCGTCCTCAAATACCTCACACAATATCACCAAAAGATCAACAATTACACACTTGTCATACAGGTGGTAGTTTAATGCATATGGGAGATAGGGAAGAACTTACATCTTTATTATCTTTAGTAAAAAAAGCAGAAAAAGTAAATAAAAGATTAATTATTAGATCCCATAATAAATTACGCAAGTATAATAAAAATATGACAATAGTAAGAGTGGTAGGTAATAAAAAACAACTAGGAAGAAACTTACAAACATTAAAAGAGTTCTTTGAACCTGTAAATGAACCTAATACACATAATATAAACATAAATAAATTAGTATCAGAAGACTATGAATTATTTTTATGTGAATATACTAATTTATGTAAATTTTTAAATATAAATATGAATACACATAAGGTAAGAAAATTTATAGAAGAATGGGTTGCAAGACAATAAAATATGACACCTTCTAGAAATATTTTAAAAAAATTAGAAAATAAAGCAATTATAGTAGAGTATATAAGAGGATCTGGAGGTAATTTAGTACAAAGAATTATAGCTAGTGATAATAAATTTTATTGGGATGCTGATATAAATAATAGTTTTACTAAAGAGAGTGATCCTATATATTGGCCAAAAAAAGGATTTATACCTCAACAAAAGTATGTAAATAATAGTGCTTGTGAAAGTGATTATTCATTTTTTGAGGTAGTAGTGTACACAACAAAAGGAAAAAGTTTATTGCTAAAAGCTTTAAAAGATAATAAAATGTTTTCTTTTAAGTCACATGATAGCTTAAGGCATTTAAACAATAATATAAAAATAATTAGAATTGTAGGTATAAACAAACGTGAAGATAGACCTATAATATACAAAACTCACCCTTTTAAAGAATTTTATAAACCTGTTACACATCCCAATACTTATAATATAAATATAAATAATTTAACTAGTAAAGATTATAAACTATTTAAAATAGAATATTTAGCATTATGTAGAAATTTAAAACTAACACCTAACGTAAAACCTGTAAGAAATTTTATTTTAGAATGGATATCTAGACAACAATAAGTAATTATAAACTTTCCCAATGCTTATTTTTGTTCTATATTCATAATATGATTTATAAAGAACTTAAAATACTTATCCAAACACATAGCACATTGTACTATGATGATTATGCTCCTGAGATTACAGACGCAGAATTTGATCAACTGTATGATAAACTAGTAGCTATGGAATCCGCCCAAGGTTGGCGTGATCATGATTCTCCTACTTTCCGCGTTGGCGGTAAGGCAGGCAAAGTAACTCATCCCTATCCTTTATACTCATTACGTAAAGTATATGATATTGAAGAAGTTGATGATTTTATGGATGTCAGACTTCCTAAAATTGATGGCACTAATCTTAGTTTAATCTATACTAATGGTAGATTATCAACAGCATTAACTCGTGGTAATGGTGAGCGTGGAGAAGATGTTACACATCTTGTAGAAGGTATTACTAATATACCTACACGTATAGATACTCATTTAGATGAAGTAGTAATTAATGGTGAGTGTGTAACTAATAATGAAGTAGATAACTTTAGAAACTATGTTAGTGGAGCACTCGGTCTTAAATCTGCTAAAGAATTTACAGAGCGTAATATTATATTTATTGCTCATGACTGGTTAGGTGCTCATTTTGGGTATAAAGCTCGTATGGAAATTGTTAAGAATATGGGATTCTTTACAGTAATGGAAGATGATGCATGGACCTACCCTATGGATGGTGTAGTATATCGTGCTGATTCTTACGCTAAATGTTTAAGATTAGGTTATACCTCTAAGTTTCCTAAATTTGCAGTAGCACTCAAAGAACGTGAGACAGAAACAGCTATTACTACTTTACAAGATGTATTATGGGTAGTAGGTAGAACTGGTACCGTTAATCCTACAGCAGTTATTGATCCAGTAGTATTGGAAGATGCTACAATTTCTAGAGTTACTCTACATAATTTAGGTATTATTGAAGAACATAATCTTGGATTAGGTGACATGATCCAGATTGAACGTGCTGGCGGTGTTATTCCTAAGTTTCTTCGTGTAATCGAACACTCTAAGCACGGCATTAAGATAACTAAAAATCATGCAGAAACTACCATTGGTATGGATACAAAGT
>Ga0307488_10000369_pt1 | contig 36301 bp, 26 predicted proteins | sample SB02metaG_FD_202248 | JGI IMG/M metagenome (GOLD analysis project Ga0307488, IMG submission 202248) | Sea-ice brine microbial communities from Beaufort Sea near Barrow, Alaska, United States - SB 0.2 | ecosystem: Environmental > Aquatic > Marine > Coastal | place: USA: Alaska | collected...
AACTCCATCACCGGCTTTGACAACTTGCAATTTAAACCATTGATTGATGTTGGATGAATGTATGTGTAATTCATACTCGAATGGTAAGCCACTTTGGTATACGTCGGTAATATTAGGCAAAATATCCTGAGCTTGAATTAACTGCAATTGCTGACTGAGCTTAATCGGCGGTGTTGCAGGCAACGTAATATCCAATATGTTAATGGCCACTTTGTTAGCGTCAACCAACACCAGTTCGATTATATCGCAGTTTTTCTCACCCAAGGCCTTATAGACAAGAATACCGTCGAGTGAGGCTTCACTGGCAGCTTGATGATATAATTGGATCTTACTTGGTCTGAAAGCGTTGATAAGTAGCAGCCAAAATAAAAATAGACTAGCGAAGCCAGCAACAATTGTGCCTAGCCAAAACATCATATTATCTATTTTCAAGTATGCATCAGCGTATTGTAGCTTTAACATCCAAGTGCGACCGGCAAAGTTGAACGATTGATACACCACTGTCTCGTCATCCACAAAGTCACTGTGCTCCAACAATGAGATTTTGCTATCACTGATAGAGACATTAAATTTGCGATTGATTAGGTCACCTGTCATCACAGATAAGGTTTTTTCTAAGTTAAAGTTTGCTAACAGATAACCTAGCTGAGGATTATCAGGATCGATTTTAATTACGAAGAAAACGAATGAATTATTGGCTTGATATAAACTGGAAGTTTGACCAATAAGCTTAAGTTCATCAGTATTGATATCAAATTCAGTGATATTTTTATCCAGTACCAAAACGTTCTCTCTAGAGGTGAAGGACTGACGGACCGTGAAATCTGAATTTATCCACCCAATATCAGCAATGTCGGTATGTACCTTTTTCATATTGGCAGCCTGAGTATCAAGCCAATTTAGTGAATTTGGATCCGTATTTGGCCATAAGATGGCCAAATCATTAAGTAAACGTATTTTGTCATTTGAAAAGATTTCAAATGCATTGGTAATCTTTTTTGCCTCACTAGTGGCTAAGGCCAATCGGTGAACTACTGGCACTGGATTCAGAAAATAACGAAGAAATAAAAATAACATGAGAAGGGATACTAATAATAATAATATCAATGGCATTCCATAAAGCCTCTGATTATTTTTTATATTGAGATGCAATTGATGACCTAATTCGGATGTTCGTATAAATTATTATTACACACATACACACCTAAAACGACACATATACAACACCACAATATATATAAACGATGTTTTTTTGGCAAGTATGTTATTTATATGGCAAATGAAATTTCATCACGACAGAAGGTTACTGCAGACTTGTTTAAAATATTATTGAGCCTCAGATTAACGTGACTTAAACTCGCTCAATATTAATATCCTCTTCTTTTGAGGAAGTTTACGTCAATTCCAGATGCCATACACAAGCATTGCATTGCAATGCAATGCAAATAAGAATGATATGGCTATACTTTGTGCCAAATAGACCTTGATTAAACTAACACACTAGCCATAAACGAAAGACTTATAAAAATGGTCACTATGACACACAAACCAATTCCCAGGGATGATTCACAGGACAATGCGACCTATTTGGTGAACAGCAATGAGTCCGTAAAGACTGTGTTTGAAGAACGTTTAACGGGTCAAATGTAAAATAGTCACCTACCCAGAATCGTTTACACTCTTTTATGTTCGACAATCATTTGTGGAATTTCACTTAATGCCAGGACATGGTCTATCCCGCCTAATTTTACTGCTACAGCAGGCATGCCATAAACAACACAGGTTTCTTCATTTTGAGCTATGGTCTTAGCGCCCACTTCATGCATTTCTTTTATTCCTAATGCCCCATCATCACCCATACCTGTCAAGATAATACCTAATGCGTTCGCTCCTGCAAATTTGGCAACTGAACGAAACAGTACATCAACAGAAGGCTTATGACGGTTGACAGGTGGACCGTCTTTTATTTTTACTGATGAACCAAACTGTGTTACTTGGAGCATCATATGTTTGCCTCCTGGTGCAACCAACACATGACCAGGTAATAATGGATCATTGTCTTGGGCTTCTTTAACTTCGACTCTACTCACTTCATTTAATCTTTTTGCAAAAGCTTGGGTAAAATGGGCTGGCATGTGTTGCACGATAAGAATGGGTAAAGTATTGCTAGGCAATGCCGCTAAGACAGCCGCTAGCGCTTGTGTACCTCCAGTAGATGCACCAATAACAATTAATGGACCGGCTTTTTTTATTCCAAGTTTATGCCCTTTGTCTAACATAGCATCAGCAGTAAACTTGTTTCTGTTTGGACTGATACGAGCAATGGGCATTGGCTTTATAACGGCCATATTGGCTTTTGCTGCTACCTTAATAGCATTGACCAAATCTCGTGAAGACTCTGGCAGTGATGTTTTTACATCCGACTTAGGTTTAGCTACAACATCAATAGCACCAAAACGAAGGGCATCAAGTGAGGCTTTTGAGCCTTTTTCAGTCAAGGTAGAACACATTACTATCGGTGTTGGTCGCTCTACCATTATTTTTTTTAAAAAAGTAATGCCATCCATCCTAGGCATTTCGATATCGAGGGTGATGACATCCGGCCAATTTTTCTCCATATGTGCTAGCGCAAATATTGGGTCTTGTGCACTACCAATCACTTCAATACCTGCTGCTGCAGTCAAGATATCAGTAAGTACTTTCCTGACAACAGCAGAATCGTCAATAATAAAGACGCGTATGCTCATGTATACTCCATTAGGTAAATATCAAAAATCGTTATAAAGCTAAAAACCTTTATATACTCTTAGCGAAGTGGTTAACAGATTTTAACCACACATTGGTATTAACACTGGCATCATATTTATTATATATAATGTCATTAAGTTTACTTGTAATAGGCAGTTGTTGGTCAATTCAGATGGTGAACAACATACGCCGGTTCAGTTAAATAATGTCCTGCCTATGAGATCTAATTGGTGCACTTATCTTGCCCCCCAAACACGTGATAAATTGACATTCAATTCTGCAAGCCATTTTAGCGGCGACACTCTAGCGCAATTGAATGCCGTGTCGCCTTAGATTGTCGTTACTACGAGGCATCAAGACTTAATGGTTATTGTGAATCGATAATATCAATATGGGGATCTGTTATAAGGCTCACGTCATTTTCTGTCTACGTTTAAATGAGTTTGTCGTTAGATTGTATCCTCTGCAACCACGTCCTTGCTTTCCTCAGACTCCGCACCATCCATGAGCATTTATACGGCTGGCGAAATTTAAAAACCAACTAAAACTTAATCTAAATACTTATTGGGCTACCTTAACTTAAGATTATGGCTTTTTATAAATAGATGATGATATTCGTATTAAACCATGGGTGAATCCCTTTAAAGACTCCGCATGACCAACAAATAAAAAACCTCCAGATTCCAATCTAAGGACTACCTTTTTTATAATTTGGCTTTTGGTTTCGTTATCAAAATATATCAATACATTACGGAGTAATATTAACTGAAAAGTCCCCAACTCATCCAAGGGTAACGTTAACGTTAAATTAACATAGATGAATTTAACTCTGTCGATTAAGCTTTTATCTATTAGTAATTTGCCTTCAAATTCATCCTTTCCTTTAAAACAATATTTTTTCAAATAATCCGCTGGTATACCGTCAATCCTGTCCTGTTGGTAAAGGCCAAGCGCTGCTTCTTGAAGCACTGTGTGGTTAATATCAGAACCCAATATTTCCCAGAGATTATTATTTAATTTATCATCTAACAACATCGCTACACTATAGGCTTCTTTGCCTGTTGATGACGCTGCACTCCACACCCTAAACCTTTTATTTCTGTTTATTTTAGGGATAATTTCATTGGCTAAGAATTCGAAATGTTTGGGCTCTCTAAAAAAAAAGGTTTCATTAGTGGTTAACAGGTCAATAACAATTTGCTGCTCCTTCTCACGCCCTACCTCAGTCATTAAATCAAAATAAGTGCCAAAACTAGTCATAGAATAATGCCGTAACCGTTTACTTAAACGAGAAGTCACTAAGGTTTTTTTTTCATCGCTTAGCCTAATTCCTGCATGATCAAAGATAAAATCTTTAAATCGATTGAATTCTGCATCTGATATTCTTTCTTGCAACATATGAACCTTTATTATGACCTAAATATTTTCGATATAAGTGTGATACTGAAGGGTAGAACTACAATTCAGTACTACACTTGTGATTTAATTAAGATGCTATAGATATGATTAACCTTAAAATTAAAATCAATAATAACGAATGATTTAAACTGTTGAGCTATATTGATAAGTGTTAAGTAACCTTTTATATGACAAATATTTTAGGTTACGGATTCTTTTAATAAACATTAAAAATCGGCTTATTTAAGCCGTTTCGTTATCTCTAAGTCGCATGCTATCGCTTGGTATAAAATAAATTTTAAAACCACACTAATTGATATTTAAATTTCTATTTTTACGTTTTAAAGTCATATTTTTTATTGTATCCCCAAAAAAGCGACAAGACAGGTACCGTCGCCCCTCATAATGCTAGCTAGCAGGGAATATTTGCACAGGACACTTAATTTTATCAAAGTGTCCTGTGGCATTAATCAATCGACTCGCATCTTAAAATGAAGAAAGCTCATCTATCGCTAGAATATTTTCAATATTCAATAAAACTAATAGCCGTTGGTCTACCTTTCCCATTCCATGAATAAAGTCAGCACGGATCTTGGTACCAAATTCAGGAGCAGGCACAATTTCTGATAAAGAAACATCAATCACCTCACTCACCTCATCAACAATAATACCAAGGACCATACTTTGTTCATTACTCTTTATATCAACGATAACAATACTGCTTCGCCTGGTACGCTCGGAAGGTTGTTCCGAGAAGCGCTGCGCCAAATCAATCACAGGTACAACATTGCCACGAAGATTAACCATCCCCGCAATATGACCCGGCACCATAGGTACTCGAGTAATATTACTAAAATCGGTTATTTCTTTTATTGAAAGAATGTCTATCCCATAAATCTCATTATTTACCACAAAGGTTAGAAATTTCCGGCTATTATTGCCAGCACCCGATTTTAAGGGTGTTGGCTGAGATATATTTTTTTCCATAACTTAACCAAAAGCCTCTGTTAAAAACGTTCAAATTTTGATTTATCAACCGCTATATTATCAACCCCTGAATTATCATACTTATCTAATGAGGCGTTTTTGTCCGATGAATTATTAAATTGTCCAGGTTTAGATGAGTCAGAGCCTTTAATTTGAAAAAATGAGACCGCACTGCTCAAGTTTTTAGACTGGGCCTGCATTTCTTCAGCTGTAGCCGCTAGTTCTTCTGAGCCTGACGCATTTTGTTGTGTCACTACGTCGAGCTGCTGCATGGCTTTACTAATTTGAGATACACCCGATGATTGCTCTTCTGATGCAGCACTTATTTCTTGAACCAATCCTGCAGTTTGAATAATATCCGGCACCATTTTTTCAAGTAATGTGCCAGCAGTTTCCGCAATAGTCACACTATCTTTGGTTAGACTGCTAATTTCAGAAGCGGCTATCTGACTGCGCTCAGCCAACTTCCTTACCTCTGCGGCCACTACGGCAAATCCTTTACCATGCTCACCCGCTCGAGCGCCTTCAATGGCAGCATTCAGGGCCAGCATATTGGTTTGATAAGCTATATCTTCTATGATCGTAATTTTATCGGCTATTTGTTTCATTGCAACGACAGTGTCGCTAACAGCATCGCCACCTTGTTTGGCGGCATCTGCTGACACAGTAGCAATAGTATCCGTGTTTCGTGCATTTTCATTATTTTGTGCAATAGATGCGCCCATTTGCTCTATTGAGGAACTTGTTTCCTCAACACTTGCGGCTTGCTCACTAGCGGCTCCACTTAGAGATGACGCCGTATTACTCACCTGAGTAGCGGCGGATGATATTTGTTGTGAATTAGATAATATCTGCTCAACCACCTCCGTTAATTTATTCCGCATGGTAATGATTTGAGCCAAAATACCCGTGACTTTTGTCTCATCCATATCAAGTTCAACATCCAGTCTACCTAATGCAATATTTCGTGCTATATCGGATACGACATTAGGCTCTCCGCCTACTTTGTGTATAACATCTCGGATAATAATGATTACCGTCACTATGCCCAAAAGCACTGCCACTACTGACACCCAGGTTACGATACTTTCTGTAGTTTGATTGTTTTCTTGAACGCTTTTACCAAGAAGCGCTTGGCTGTCTTTAAGAGATTCTTTTACCGCATCTGTATTTTCAGCGATCAGTGGCCCCCGCTCATCTAACATAACTTGAATAATGTCGTCGCTTTCTAGTATTAATTCATAAGTGGCCTTAATGGAATTAACATAAAGATCCAGTTCGTTACTGAACTCTCTCAACTCATCGCTACTTTTTTTATTTGAAAGGGCATCTTCCAACGCAATCACATCTTTAGGAAGTTTGGTTGCTAGTTCTAATATAGCGCGATTATAATCCGATTCGTCGCTACTCTGCAGATATTTGACAACATACAGCCGGCCTAATATCAGCCGCTTTTGAGCGACATTAGAAAGATACGTGGAGGTGATCTCTTTCTCACCATAGGATCTATCAATAATTGAACCCATTATTTCACGTGTTTTGATGGCCTGAACATATAATCGCTTTTTAACCTCGTCTTCTCTTTCCTCATTCAATCTGATGATGTCACTAAAATCTTTCTTATAAGCAGCCAGCTCTGATTCAATTGTTGTAATGAGTAGAGTTCCTTTCGGATCATCTATCAAAGCTAATTTTGCTCTATCAACTAATCCTGTCGTCCTATCTCCGTATTCTTGGAATTGACGTATATCCTTGTCACTTTTACTGATAATAAAATCTTTTACCTGCATACGAGTGCCTATCATATTGGTTTGCAGGTTCCTTGCTAGGTTGGAGTCATTCGCTAATCCACGGTAGTCGCTAAAACCCGTGCCTGAACTACCTATTCCTAGTAACGCACTTGTCGATACCACTAACAGTAATAATATAACCAACCCAAAACCTGCTATTAACAAGGTTTTTAAATTTAAATTTTTTAACATGACCTAAGCTCTCTTAATATTTTTCGAAAAAGTTTTTGAGTATTGAGCTGCATAGAAAGCTAAACACACACTTGATATTTTTTACGGTTCAACATGGCTGTATATCCATAACTTACTTCCAAATAGTTTAATTTTTGTTGATTCAACCTAAAGATTAGCTTCAGCCCGTCGGTTAAAACGTTATTCATTAAAGATATAATATTCAGCAAAATTAAAGACGTTTGCTACTATCTACATTTCATATGTTCGTATATTAGTCCCAATATTCATCTAAGATTGAATAGAACTAATGATGGTAAATTCATCTACCGACATTACTTTTTCAACATTCAGTAAAATTAAGAATTCTTCATCCACTTTTGCCATCCCACTGATAAATGCTGTATTGATTTTATCGCCTAATGAGGGGCTGGGTTCAATATCATTACCGTTAATGTCAATCACCTCATTCACTACATCTACTGCGATACCAATTTCGAGTTGCAAATCACTGTTCTTCACTTCAAGAATAATAATACTGGTCCGTCTTGTCAGTATTACCGGTTGTCCTGCAAAAAGAAGTCCCAAATCTATTACAGGAACTACCCTGCCCCGAAGATTGATAACGCCTAAAATAAAGTCAGGGGTCATAGGCACATCTGTTACCTCTGAATATTCAATAATTTCCTTAATATTAAGAATTTCAAGACCATATGATTTATCAATCATCTGGAACGTTAAGTACTGTTCAGTCTGTGATAAACCTTCAGCCACTTCGATGCTCTGTATTTGTTCTTGCATCTCTTTATCCGCCTATTTTTTCATTTAAGTCACAGCTTAGAAGTGACAGATTGTTCATTTCCAGTGTTAACCACTAGATTGATCATTGCCGGTGTGTCTATTACCATAGCCACTTCACCGCTACCTAAAATGGTTGCACCACTGATGCCTTTCAGATTTTTAAATATTTCACCCAGCGGCTTAATAACCGTTTGATGTTCGCCTAATAATTCATCCACAACAAAACCGGCTTTTTTACCCCCACATTTGACGACAATAATATCGTCCCTATGTCCCTCAGATACAGTTCTCTGTTCACCAAATAAGTCACTTAAATACATAAAGGGTAAAATTTCGCCACGCAAATTCAAGTAATTTGCCCCTGTATTCTCACCACCTAGGGATTTATCTAATTCAAGGCATTCCTCAATGATGTCCAATGGCACAATATATTTTCCGTCTCCTACACGTATTTGAAAACCATCGATTATTGCCAGGGTCAGCGGTAACCGAATGGTGATACTGCTGCCTACCCCAGGTTCACTGGTTATTTCAATCGTACCTCGCAGTGATTCAATATTTGTCCGGACCACATCCATTCCGACACCACGACCTGATAGATTACTAACCTGATCTGCGGTAGAAAAACCAGCCGTAAAAATAAGTTGATATATTTCCTGATCGGTTAATTGCTGGCCTTCTTGAATTAACCCATTTTGCAGTGCTTTACTGAGTAATTTCTCTTTTTGCAGACCTCGTCCATCATCTTTTATCCGGATGACAATACTTCCCGATTCATGAAACGCATCTAAATTGACAATACCCTTAGCAGGTTTACCCGAAGCTACTCGCTCTTCAGGCAATTCAACACCATGGTCAATGGCATTTCTAACTAAATGCATTAATGGGTCGCCAATTTTTTCTATTAGGGTTTTATCTAATTCGGTATCTTCACCGGTAATACACAGGTCAATCTCTTTGCCAAGGTCGCGACTGACTTCACGGACAACACGATTAAAGCGGGAGAAAGTTTCACCAATGGGCATCATTCGTAATCCCAATGCCGTATCTCGTACTTCTTCAACTAAGCGTAATAAGTTTTCCATTGCCTCATTCATCTTAGGATCAGCAAGTCGTATGGCACTTATTTCGGCATTCGCCGTACCAATAACCAGTTCGCCCACTAAGTTCACTAAATTTTCAAGTTTACCTGCGTTAACTCGAATGGTTTGTTGTTCGTTATTACGATTAAGTTTGTTTGTAGTCTGCTTATTTATTGCAGCATCAATGATGGTTTGGTCCACCACTTTTTGTTCAACGGCAATGTTTCCTAATCGAGATATTTCTGTGTCATCACCACGAACAGTGACGTCATCGATCATCACATCTTGAATATTTAAAACACCGTCTATTTCTAATTTTGTCAACGCACCACAGGCCAGTAAAATATCCCCAAGACGGAAATCTTTTTCTGGCAGTTGCTCAATCAATTGTATATATCTTTCTATATAGCTATGAGGTGGAAGGATCCGGATTTTGCAATCATCTTGTACAAATTCAAATACGTCCTCTATTTCAGCCTTATTGCTGTTGGGAGCGTATAATGATATTTCAAAACCCAAGTAACAGTTCTCAGCATCAAACTCAGACCATATGGGGATAGCATCACCCATGATAATGACACTTTTAATTTCGCCTATTTTATTGAGGTATGAGATAAATGAGATGGGGTCCATTCCATTACTTAAAGCATGAATTCCATAGCGCAATGATATATGCCAGTTTTGATTCTCAACCCCATCGTTGTCGCTCTGCTCAGTGTTTTCAATGGTGGGAGTTGTCGAATCATCTAAAACAGAATCAAGGCCCAAATACTTATTTAACCGCTCTATAAGTGCGTCATCAGTTGTTTTTATTGCTCCACTGATCTCAACAATACCATTTAAGGCACTGTCAACTAGCACTTCCAAATGGTCCCGACTTAACAAAAATAGCGATACCAATTCTTTATCAAGATGAAGGGTCCCATCTCGAATATCACCTAATACACTTTCAACCACATGCGTAAATTCAACAACACTGTCTAATGCAAAGAGCCCTGCGGCACCTTTAATAGTATGAAAGGTCCGAAATAAATCATTAACCCCTTCTGCTGTTTCCGCTTTATTACTTAAATCATCTAAGCCGAGTAAGGCTTTCTCAGCGACCAGTAATAAATCTTCTGCCTCATCAGAGAATACTTGTAATCCTTCATCGGTCATACGTTATCTCCCAGATTAAAAAGACTATTAATACTATAACTTTTGAATAATTTAGTGACCACACCACTCACTGCAGAAATCTTGAACTCCTTGTTTTTTGAAATAAGCTCACGCCTTAACGCTAATATCAATTGAATACCCGCGGTATCAATTTCTTCAACGTCCCTCAAATCAAGTTCAAATTTTTGATAAAGTTCAATTTCGTGACTTATGGCGCTTTTAATCTCATTAATCGAATAAATGGTCATCTCGTCTTCAATAGTCAACTTACATAACCCTTCAACATTGCTGTCTTGACTTATTTTAAGCGTCATCTGTTTTCCTATTTATCTTTTTATTAAATTAATAAAGCGTGTCATGTTTAATGGATTTTTCATGAGATTAATTTTGATACAACATCTAATAATTTAGGTGGCTGAAAAGGTTTGACTATCCACGCTTTTGCACCAGCGGTTTTACCTTCTTCCATCATTGTTTGCCCAGCTTCAGTGGTTAACATGCATATAGGTGTGAATTTATACTCTGGTATCTTTTTAACCTCTTTGACGAAAGTAATGCCATCCATAATAGGCATATTGACATCACTTACGATGAGATGAACCTTGTTTCCAGTTAGCTTATCTAAAGCGTTTTGGCCATCACAGGCCTCGATAACATCATAACCGGCTCCTCGTAATGCAATTCCGACAACGCTTCGCACTGAAGCTGAATCATCGACAATCATTATGGTTTTTGACATGTTTTATTTATCCTCTAAAAAAATACAACTTCGCTATCGTTAGACGTTTCTTCATCAATGTCATAAGCAACTTCATGTGAAAATTTATGATGAAATTCACGTTCACTTGTCGTGGTATAATTAGCCGACATTTGCTCTAAAAAACTTTGAATATTAAGATGTTCGTGATTTGGGATATCCTCACTTAACTGTGATAGATTTCCTTTAACATGACCGAGAATTTGTGAAACTCGATCTTGAAACTGAAGGGACACCAACGTATCTTCTATTTTTTTGCGAACACCTGAAGATAATTCTTCTAGGTTTTTAGCATGATTATCACGGGCCGCTTTGGTCTCATTATATTGCGCAATAACGGCTTTAATATTTTCATTGGCAGTAATAGTCAGTTTATTTCCGCTATCACTATCAATACTAAAGCTCTCTTTTATATGATTAAACTGAGCATTAACATCGCTCACAGTAGTAATGATATTAGCGGCTATTTGACCTGAACGGTTGGCTAGGCTGCGCACTTCATCAGCAACCACAGCAAACCCACGCCCTCTTTCACCCGCTCTAGCAGCTTCAATAGCAGCGTTTAGCGATAAAAGGTTGGTTTGAGAGGCTATGCCGCCTACATCACGGGCCATGTTTTCTAAACTTTCAGTAAAACTAGCAAGTTCGAAAATTTGCTCTTGGGATTTAACTCTCACATCGAGTAGATGAGATAATGTTTGGGAAACAGTATCTAATCGATCTTCTATTTGCGAAGAGGATAGTGCATCAACATCATCGCGTTTACTCACTATATTATTTAAATCATTAACCATACCAACAAATCGTTCAGCGAGCTCATTCATTTCATGGGTAGATATTTCAATACAATTACCTATTTGGTGAGACAAAATTGGCAAACAATCTTTACCCATAGACTCAAATGAGTTAATTGAGACCTTCAGTGTTTGCAGGTCCTTTTCTAATTCAGATATAACTAATCTGAGCGCTTCATTATCCTTACTGGTTGCAGCGAGCATATTTTTCTTCAGATAACCAAAATAAAGTTCAACTATTACCAAACTAAAGGCAACTGCCAAAACAATTAAAGAGTCATTAAAGGCTATTATTGTTAGAGCTATTAAACTTACTATCCCTGAAGGTAGTACAGCACTCAAACCACTTATTTTTCGCATATTTCTACCTTATCTGGCTTTTTTACGCTAAACAACGAGACTACATAATCGATAAGTAACTGATCATAAATGTGACTTTTAGTATTATAAAAGTGACATATGAATGTCACTAAAGGGTCATATCAATACTTAACAAATTATGGGTATCCTATCATAAAGATCACATAGCAGATACTAAGCAAATAAAATTACCTTGCAATTTATATGTAAATAGGTGTGCTTGAACCCATTATGTGGTCAGATAAAGCATACGCCTTCATCCTTGTGTTGAATCTTCCTTTATCTTTTAAGCGCCTATAAGAGCTGGGTTACTGTATCTAACTCCCTCAGAATATATGGACTGCCCAATTCCAGAGCAATAAGCTAGTTATTTTTTTATAAAGACTTGGGCTTATTGGTGACAGATACTGACCCCCCAACTCTTTAGTCATTTTTATTGAGTAACCAATGTAAGGTAAAAATATCCGATGAATTTAAACGACAAGCCGTTCGTCAAGGGGATCAAAGGGCAAAAAAGTTGTGGCACATTGTCTGGGACGTATTGCTCAAAGATCGCTGATATGAATAGCTCACTGTCAAATAAGAAGATTATCAACAGTTGCTAAAGAAGCGCCGGATGAGAGGAAGATTTTAAGTACGCCTCTGTGTGTCCCGTCCTAAATTAGGTTTCCGTAAAGAGGACTTCTTTATGGAAACCTCAAGTAACAAAAGCGCTAGACGCTTATAACGAGATGACACATTAGGCTTTAAATTAAGTGTTGTTGAGCAAGTATAAAAAGGCGAAATAAACTTAGCTACTGCGTGTCGGTTGTTCGGTATATCTCGGCAATCGGTTTATCAATCGGTATCGATAATGGACATTAGGCGAGAGAACCCTGCTTTATAAAAAAATGGAGCATGTATTGGCGTGAATATATGCCACAACTAGGTACACGAAGAACCATTTCAACTCATCAAGCCAAAATTAGCTGAGCATGGCATTAAGTTAGGAATAGATGGCTTGTTTAATTATCTGCGCAAGGCAGGCTTATTGGTGAAAACCGAGAAGAGCTAGATTAGCACCACGCTCAGCCAGCATTGGTTAAAAAATCACCCTCACCTATTTAATAATATAACGCCCACAAAGCCCGAAGAAGTTTTCGTCAGTAATATAAACCAATGCAAACTCTAATGCAGACGACGGGGGTCGTTAAAGCACTCAATATGGTTATGATTACTATCAAAACGCACTCGCTGAACGAATAAACGGGATACTTAAATAAGAATTCTTGCTTTACCAATGCAATACACCGTATGAGCTAAAAATATTGGTAAGCGAATTGATAAGCATCTACAACGAGATGCGGCCGCATTTGAGATTAGATATGAAGACACCTAACAAAGTGCATATAATAAAAAGCCAGCGAAAAAAGCTGGCTTAAAAAACGTCAATTTATTCTCAGACGGGATACCTAGGATGATACATATCCGCAATTCCGAAAGTCATGGCCCATTGGCAGCAATTCGACACCCTATTTAATTACCCTGATGACATACCCAAAGTGATTTACATAACCAATGGGATAGGGTCGAACAACAGTATTATTCGAAAGACAGTTAAGCGTAAGGGGTTCCCGAACGATGATTCAGCCAAGAAAATGGTTTATGCTGCCATCATGGTTGCGTCTAAAGATTGAACTATCCCAATCAGAAATTGAGGTCAGGTAATGATACGATTTATGATTGAATCCACATATAGGCTTGGTGCACAGATTTAACTAACGGCAGTGACACAGACTATTTGACATACTCTGGATATATAGGGCTAACCATTATCTATGTTCACCTTTCGTTTTTCTTTGAAACTTCTAGTATCGCCAGCCAACCTTTCAGCCAACCAAAGTTTTATAATAGATTGCCTAGTTACGCCAACCCGATTAGCTTCGCTGTCAAGAGATTCCAGCATCCATCCAGGAAAGTCAACAATCACTCGTTTTTGTTTCTGCGTATTACGCGTACCTTTTGATGAAACTTGATTAACACTATCAGCATTAGATTCATTATTTAATTTAGATTCTTCCATTATTTACAACCCCTTTTTCTGTTAAATATATTACCCTTATAACTCTATTTACCTAGCAGTTTTTAACCCAGAGTAAATTAGAAAATGAAGGTTAACCCTCTACACTTTAAGGTTATTTTTATAGACTAAAGTATTAGCCTTACATACTTACATTATTGTGTAAACTGTAGTAGCTATATGATATTTAATTCATGCAAAAATAAACCAAACTTGATCTTTATTTAACTGCCTTACGTAGACAGCCTTGTTTAGCACTGCCCTTTATTTATTTATTTATTTAAAAATCTATAATTTAAATATTAAAAGTTAGGCGTCTCATGAATAACACTTAGCCCGACGTTTAATATTATTTTGTGTATCCTTTTTATATATTGTTCATTAGCCCTAATGTTCGAACGTAGATTAGGGCTTGACACAAGTCCATTAAGGAAATTAGGGATGTTACAAAGGTCTTTATCCCAGTGGAAAATAAGTAACAATCTTGAGAATATATATACTCGTTTGTATTCACTGTGGATCAAAAATCAACTGATTAAGCTTTCACTTTTTATTGCTTAACATACTTTAACTAAATTGCATTCAGTGATCGGGTTAATATAGTGTGTTTCGGCGTTACCCGCTAAAAGTATGCCTGCGGTGATGATAGTGCTAATAATTGCTTTTTTCATGAATGGGATAACGAAAAGATAACTTGGTGAATAATTTGCTGTTAGTCAACTCCCCTCAATGTAGGGGCAGTAATAAAACATCATTTTTAGATTAGAGATAAATATAACGACACTTGTAAACCACCCTGAGGGTGATTATTTAAAATGATTTGCCCTTGATGAGCATCCATCACCTCTCGGCAAACACTTAAGCCTATGCCACTGCCCTCTGCTTTAGTCGAATAATAGGGTAAGAACGCTTTTTGCATCACATTCTGCGCCATACCTGGGCCAAAATCCCGAATAGTAATATGCAATTGGTCGTCATGGACTTCGATACTGATTTCACTGGGTATGTCAGGCGAGACTTCTTTGGCATTTTTTAACAGATTGATCAACATTTGCTCTATTTGACTCGCATCGCCTGTTAACATGATCACTGGCTGAGAGGCTTTTAATTCAAAAGGATACAGGTCTTTTAACTGTTCAATTGAATGAACGATGTTAAAAGACTGTTTTTGAGGAGCAGATAGCCTGGCCAATTGACTGTAATTTTGAATGAAGTCTGAGAGTTTCTTAATGCGTCCGGAAATCGTATTAAATACACGGTCTAGTTGTGGCTCATCTATCCTTTCAGCTAACACTCGTCCGCTGTGACACATGGAACTAATGGGCGCGATAGTATTATTAAGCTCATGATTAATAAAACGGATCACTTTTTTCCACGTTTGTAACTCTTGTTGCTGTAATTCTCTGGCAATAGGTTTAAGTAATATCAATTGATGGCGAATACCATGCAGTTTTAATTGATGCCGTGACAAGTGCCAATTCTGCTCGATGTCACTGAAATTTCCCTGCCCGGCGATGGGTTGTTCTCTGCCCTTGAGCTGAATGATGGCATTGTTTTTATTGTTATGCTGAATCAACTCTGGTGCATGTTGTGCCAACAACACTGGCCATGTTTGTCCTAATAAAGACCCTAGATAAAAAAACTGTAGCGCGCTGCGGTTGGCAAAAACAATGGTGTCTCGCTGATTAATTAAAACAGTGACCACATTCGATGCATTCACCACCTTGTCCAATAATAACTCCCGTTGATAGAGGTGTTTTTTCTCCTCTCGTAATTTTTCTGTTACTTGATTAAAGAGTTCAATCAAATAACCATGCCCATCAGAAGTTTGTGCTGAAGATCCGGCCAAACTAATGGAAAAATCACCGTCTTGCAGATTGCGCAGACCTTGACCTAATGTATGTAATATCTTTTCTTGTTTGTTCCCGTATCGCTGCAACTGAAATATAAATAGTACAAACGTTAATAAACTTGTCAGGGCAAATAACCAGGGCCAATCAGGAAGCAGTATTATAAAACCACCCATAAACGTGATATTTATCAACAGTATTTTTACCATTAACCCCATAGTCAGATGTCAATCCTGTGTTTTTCGATGCGGCGATATAACGCTTGTCGACTAAGACCCAATTCTGCCGCCGCATGTTTTATTACACCCGCATGCTTCACTAACATTTTTTCAATCTGCTCTTTCTCATTCAATACGCTGGCACTTTGTACTAGAGATTGGAAATCTTGCTGGGTGATGCGCTGATTGCTAGCAAAAACAATGGCGCGTTTACAAGCATTTTCGAGTTCTCGCACATTGCCTTGCCAGTTATTAGCCAGTAGATATTGTTTGGCATCATCATCGAGTACGTATTGGTTACCGATAAAATGTTTAGCCAAAGGAATGATATCGGCTTTTCGCTCTTTTAAGGCTGGTAGGTGTAATTCAATAACATTGAGTCGATAGTATAAATCCTCTCGAAAACTGCCTTGCTTAACCGCTAAAGTTAAATCTGCGTTAGTCGCACTAAGCACCCGCACATCTACTGTTATTGTATGGTTAGAGCCTAAACGTTCGAATTCACCGCTTTGTAACACGCGCAATAACTTCATTTGACCGCTAAGGCTTAAATTACCAATCTCATCAAGAAACAAAGTACCTTTATGTGCCGCTTCAAAACGCCCCTGTCGTGCTTGATTTGCGCCAGTAAAGGCACCCTTTTCAGCACCAAACAATTCGGCTTCCAGCAATTCATGGGGCAACGCACCCATATTGACCTTTATAAATGGCTGATCTTTACGTTTAGAATGTTGATGAATATAGTCGGCTAGTTTTTCCTTACCAGAACCATTTGCCCCACTAATCAATACATTAACTTCTGCCTCTGCCACTTTGTCAGCATCATGCATTAACGCGTGCATTTCAGGACTTTGGTAAATCATGCTAGGAATTTTTGATGTTATAGACTGGTGTTGTTTATCTGCCACGTGACTATATTGGGCTATGAGCTGCAATAGTTTGTGATCGTCCCAAGGTTTTTGCAAGTAATCGGTTGCCCCAGCTTTAACTAACTCGATTGCGGTTTCTAGTTGTGCCCATGCAGTGATTAAAATAATGGGAAGCTCAGGTTTAATTGCTTTAAGTGCTAAAAATAGAGATTTACCATCATTGCCAGAGGTCACACCTTGGGCAAAGTTCATATCCTGGATAACCAGATCGATCACCTGATGGGTGACCACAAACAGGGCTTGTTTTTTATTACTGGCGGTTTGCACAGTATAACCGTGCAAACCGAGCAATAGATCAAGGGCTTCTAGTATGTCTGGGTTATCATCAACCACCAAAATATTTGGCATACTTCTCCTTGGATAGACTAACGAAAGTCACTAGATCAGACTGTTTTAGTTGCAATAACTGGTGGTATGTTACTGGTTCTGGTAGCTGGGATCCAAGTAGCAACAGTGCCAGAGATAAAAATAACGCCTGTGGCTAATAAAAATAAAACCAAATCAGGTTTACTCAAGCTAATATATTGACTCAGCATGACATTAAATCCCAAAGCAATGATGCCTCCCAACACACAACCTAAACTATAAACCAACCAATTTTCAGTTAATACATAGAGTAAAATATCTTGTTTACGCGCCCCTAAGGCACGACGAATACCGATAAATTTTTGTTGTCTGGTTACATGGAATTGTGAATACGCATAACTGCTAATAGCAGTAATAAGTAACATTAAGCCACATAATAATAAAAACAGATCGGCTAAACCTTTATCGTCTCGATAAAAACGATTTAAGTGTTCTTGCATAGTAAACACACTAAAAATATCACGCTCTGCTTGTACCGCTAAAATAGTCTCACTGACCTGACTGCGCACACTCACCATTTGTTGTGGTTCAACATTTAAAACGTAATAACGGCCAGCAAAAATATATTCCATGACGGTATTAATAAACAAACCATACTGTTTGTCTGCCGGAAGTGTTGGGTCTAGAATAATGTCTTTAATCACACCCACAATAAAACCATTATTTGTTTCTTGGCCAATAGCGGACTCGTCTCCATAAAGTGCACGTTTTAATGAGGCAGTTATCACGATATTATGCTTTTGTTCACTGCCAAAATCGAGTTGATCATCTTTATTCAAAAATCGTCCTTCGAGTATAGTAAACCCCATTGCATCAGCTAAATTCTCTTCAGCCAGAATATATTTTACATCTTGCAAATACTTATCTATCTTCTCTTGCTCTGGGTTATCTAAGTCATAGGTATTACTTAACATTCCTCGGGTTCTTATGGGCAATTGAGCTGTCACCGCGACACTATTAACGCCGGGTAATTGCCTTAATTTTGCCATGTCCTGTGTAGCAATGGAGCGGTAATAATCCAAATCGCGATAAGAACCTGATGTCGGGTGAGTCGACATGATTAAAATATTATCATTATCAAGCCCTGTTGCTTGGGAGATCTTTCCCTTAGTATCGAAGGCCAAGATAGTACTATTTACGAGTAAGCCTAAGGTGATTGCCAATTGCAAAATCAGCAATCCTGTGGTGAATTTACGCAACAATAGTGACTTAAATAGCGCTTTGATGTTCATGATAGTTCCTTAACGTTATGGTTATTTAAGTTCTGCAGAAATAGTGTAACGATTAGCGCGATACAAGGGATACAAAGCACTTGAAACAGAAGTAACAAGTGCTAACAACATGCCTAAGAGTAACAATTTTGGCTCTAAAACCGCTATATTCTCAAGGTCTGGTAAAAACGTGACTGATAACTTCAAAAACAGCCAGCTTAACAAGAGCGACACAACACCCGCTGCAACACCCAATAAAACACTTTCGGTAAGACCCTGATTCAAAATATTTTTATTGCTAGCCCCGATTGCACGACGTAAACCCACTTCGAATTTTGCCGAATGGAAGCGTGACAACAATAAACTACTGGCGTTAAACACACACACACATAAAAACAATACTGACGCTAAAGTGAAGGCCAATACTTTTTGATCCACGATGTTTTGTTCCAATAGCCATGCATTTACATCTCGTAACTGGTTATTAATATCAAGTGGATGTTCACCTGCATCTTTCAATGTTTGACTATAATTGTCTAAGTAATGTTGAAACCCTTGCTGCTTGGTTTTGTCTTCTAACTCCACCCATGCCTGTAAATAAAAAACATCACGGTCGCGGGTAAATTCCACGCCTTTATAACTGACCGTACTGGAAGATCTGGCGTGAATGGACCAACCTAGATCAATGGAAGTCTCTAACGGGACGTAAATATCATCGGTTAAGTTAAACGCTCGCCCCTCTGTGGCATGATAAAACAAAGGTCTTAAAGACCAAGGTTTTAATACACCTGTTATGGTTAATAACTCACCATCTAGCTCTAATGTTTTGCCCACACTATTTTTACCAGCAAATATTTTTTGATTCAGTTGATCACCAATCACCACTTCCATACCTGAGTTTTTAGCAAAACCATTACCATAGGCAAAAGGAGCTTTCGTTAATGCAAAAAAGCCAGAGGTGGTTGCTCTTACACTGGAGTCAAAACGTTTTAAACTGTCTGATTCCGCGTCTCTTGCATACACACCCGATGCATAGAAAACAGCAGTGTTGTTGGGAATATCAGATTCCGCTATTTTCATCGCTTCACGGTAACGTAAAATATGAAACGGTTCTGCTGGCGGCGAATCACTGGGCCAGGTATTCATACTGACATGAAATAATTTATCACTTTTTTCTGGGATAGGATCCCCCGTCATTGAGCTGACTAAAGCTAAATTGGCGCATAATAAACCAACACCAATCGACAAAGTCAGTAATACCAGAAAATACAAAGAGGGTGCACGTTTGAAATTCTGCCACGCTAATTTTAGATTATAACTAAGCATCAATCTCTTCCTTATATTTTACTGCACCAGCAACGTCAGACTCTGACGACTGTAATGGCGCATAAATTTTGAAATCAGAAATTTGCCCGTCAATTATTTGAATATTACGGTTCACTTCTCTTGCTTGGTCAGGATCATGTGTGACCATAATTATAGTGGTGCCATCTTGATTCAGATTATGCAGTAGCTCCATCACTTGGCGCGCCATTAATGAATCTAAGTTACCAGTTGGCTCATCAGCTAATAAAATTTTTGGTTCGCCAGCTAAAGCACGTGCAATCGCAACTCGTTGTTGTTGGCCACCCGATAATTGGCTGGGTAAATAATTGGTTCGAGAGGCTAAACCCACTTTTTCGAGTGCTTGCATCACTCGACCCTTGCGATCTGCTGCGTTAAAGCCACGATATCTAAGTGGCATTTCGACATTATCGAAAATGCTATAATCTGGAATTAAATTGTAACTCTGGAAAATAAAACCAATTTTTTCATTTCTTAATCGAGATAAATCGTCATCTTTTAAACCGTACACACTCACACCATCTAATGTGTACTTGCCTTCATCAAAGTTATCCAGCAATCCAGCCACATTAAGAAATGTTGACTTGCCCGAGCCCGAAGGCCCGGTGACAGCGACAAATTCGCCGGCATTCACTTCTAGTGAGAAATCACGTAGTGCATGGGTTTGAATGGTGTCATTACGGTAAATACGTGAAACGTTGTTCATAATTAGCATTGCTTTTTCCTTTAAAACTCTGAGGCATGCTCAAGTTTATTTACATTTTTATAGTGATGAATAATCAAGTATTAATCGGTAAGGTGGATTTGGTCTGCATGATTAAAATCTTGATAGTCAGAAATAATAATTTGATCGCTTTCGGCCACACCAGAGGTCAGCTCAACATACTCAACACTTTTAGCTCCGGTGGTAATGGCAATTTTTTTGGCGGTATTGTCGTCAAGTTTTATAAACGCAAATTGGGACGCTAACGCACCTATAAATGCGCCACGTTTGACCATCAACACGTTACTTTTCTTTTCAAATTCAATGCGCGCATTAATCCGTTGATTTTGGCGTAATTGAATATCAATTGACGACGTAAGTTTGGCGCGTACTTTGACTTGATTGCCTTTTATTTCAGGAGATATTGCGATGATTTCGCCCGTTATTTGCTGACCTGAAATGTGCATGGCGACTACCAGTCCGAGCCCTAAGTCATCTGCATAGAATTCTGGTACGCTGAGTTCAGCTTCATATTTGGACAAATCCACAATGGTCATAATAGCCGTGTTGGCAACCAGCGTGTTTTTTTGCGCTACCAACCAGTTGCCGACTACGCCATTTAAAGGCGCCTTAATTTCTAAAGCTTGATGGCGACGCACTAATTCATTCAAGATCAATTGCTGTTTTTTAACCAAAAAGTCTCGGTTTTTACGTTCAAAGTCTAAGCGTTCCTTGGATAAATCTACGCGTTTTTTGGCATGCTGAAAAAACAGTTTGGCATCGGCTAGGGTGTCTTGACTTTTCATCCAGTCAATTTCGCTGATTATCTGTTTATTAAAGGAAATTTCAGCACGCTGTTTCTCGCGTTTCGCTACATTTAAGGCGGATTGAGCAGTATTCATATTACTTTCTAAATCTAATTGGGCGACCTTGTCTTCTAAGATCCCTCGGTTGGAATTGATACTAAGTTGTTCCAAGGTAGATTCTTGTTGTTTTATTAAGGCATCTAATTCCGGGCTGACCATGCGGGCTACAATCTGGTTTTGTAAAACAGTTTCACCGGGTTTAGCTAATAGAGTGATTTGTCCCTTCTCTGTATTGTAAAGCTGAGGCGCGTTTGCAGCGACGGCTTTGCCAGAAACAGCCACATCACGCACAAGGTCTCCGCGAATGACTGAGCCAATAGTCAAACTATCACTGTCAACGGAGGGGATAGATGAGTACCACTGACTCAGTGTTGGAAAACTGACATAAAGCAACGTTAAGATAACCAACAAAATTATTATCAGTTTTTTAGGAAGGTTTTTGTCTGGCGCCAAAACTATTTGATCCTGACTTTGTGTATCTGCAATCATGCTCATCATCTTTTTAGCTAGTAGTTTGAACCTAAATTAGCAAAGGAGATGCCAACTAAAAACAACATCTAACCACATGTTTTAAATGTACTTTTTTTAGCGGCATTAAAGGGCAATGTCCGAACGGACACATACTGCGTCCGAGACTGTCCACGGACACTATGGGTGGACACAAGTCTATTAAGGAGATTAAGGGTTGTTACAAAGGTCTTTATCCCAGTGGAAAATAAGTAACACTCGTGAGAATGTAAATACTCGTTTGTATTCACTGTGAATCAAAATCAACTGATTGGGCTATGGTGTAAAGTCTGTGAGAAAAGATGAAATGGGAATGAAAGTTAACTGTTGTGTAGGCTCAGCAAAGCTGAGTGTTTTTTAGATACAACTTATGGACCACCAGCTGTGAGCAAAGCTGATATAATTATTATGCCTAGCTCACACTGTTTAGCCTGCTGCATCCTGGCAGCTTATAACTTAGCCACAAACTCTCGATCAATGACGTTGCTTCTTTTAGCCATAAATTTAGCAGTTTTTTGTGCATCGTTGGCCAAAGCAAAACTCACTGGGTCAAGACCATTGCACACTAAACCGTTAGCAATTTGTTTTATACTTATGCCGCTATTTTTTACTGCAACATTCACTTTTATTAATCTGTCACTTTTTATGGCTTCACATACTTTAACTAATTTGCTTTCAGTGACCGGGTCAATATAGTTTGCTTGTGCGCTGCCCGCTAAAAGAATACCTGCAGTGATGATGGTGCTAATAAGTAATTTTTTCATGATAAGTCTCTCTATGTTTGTTAGTTGTGTTTAATTTTGAGTACACCCATAGAGTAGGGATAAATATAGATTTTGAAGGGAAAAAACGGGTTAATCACAGTGAAACGAGATGAAACGTTCAAACAGGTAAATACAGCGATAATCGAGCGCTTATTCTCTACTTTTCGTCGTATTTTGTTTAATTTTGTTACATTTACCTATCTGAGATAACTGAACTCAATAAAGATGCAATCTGAACACATAGGTCTTTAGCAGGCATCACCACAGCATATTTAGCATGCATATCATGTAGACTGGCCTGATGAGCACTTACATTTCTATCGCCACATGCTTCAGGCACAACAAAAACGGGGTAGTTATGTTGTAGTCCATCCACCACAGTTGCTCGAACGCAACCACTCGTTGTTAAACCCACAACCACGATTGAGTCCAGTGCATTTTTTTCTAACTGTGTTACTAATTGCGTTTTATAGAAGGCGCTTGGCCATTGTTTTTCAATGATCAGTTCATCAGGTTTTTTATTGATTTTACTGTTGATTTTTACCCACTCACTAGACGCTTGTAGGATATTTAAATCAGGTAAACGTCGACGAAACACACTGGCAATGGTCTCATCGTGATATACCACCGAAGTAAAATAAACGGGAAACTTTTTAGCTCTGAAAACCTCTAACAACCCGTTTATCTGTGAAATTTGACTGTCAAAATCTCCCCCAAGTGGGCTAGCGGGATCACTAAAGCCATTAGACAAGTCCACCACAATAAGTGCTGGGCATAAGCCCAGACTTAACGTGCCAATGGCTAAATCACGATCCTGTGGTGTATTTGACATAGTCTACTTATCTCACTTCAGGGCTCGAGACTTCACAAAATTAGGCGTTTGTGGTGCAGGTAAACCCGTTTCTTCTAGGCATCTAGCTTTGATTTCTTCAATCGTTCCACCAAAGTCAAATAACTGTGTGTCACCACGCTTCTCAGTTAAGGCTGCTCGTAATGTGGTGGTTTGTTGAGCATCAACCGCACCATCAACTATCACCACACCATAACGTTTTGCTCCCTCGATAGAAACTAAACCACGATTTACGTCGTCAAGTACACTATTACAATCGCGCAAGAATGGGTCTCCCCAGCCACCGCCACCCCATGTATTGAAGTACAACAGGTCACCTGTTTTCACTTCAACACCATCACATTTAGCTGGCAAGATTTGTTGTGTACCATCTGCACGTTTTAATATTTTGGTAGACCTTTGTCCAGGTGTGCCTCCGTTTACACCCCAAGGGTATGTGAGCCATCGTTCATCATGAATGGCGATATTGCCATCGTTGAGAAAACGATACGCCACCGATAATCCATTACCACCACGATGCTTTCCCGCACCACCAGAGTCAGTAATGGTCTCGTATTGCTCGACCCGTAATGGGAAATAGGCCTCGATAAATTCGTTGGGAACATTCGTAAATCCTGGCCACAATGAGTGTCCATCCGGTCCATCGCCCACTGGGCGGCCCGGTATGCCACCAAAACCGATTTGGAACAATTGGAACCATTCGCCTTTGTCATCGTAACCTGAATAAAACAAGTGAGGTGAGTCAGAAAAACCAGCTGCATTCATGGCTTCTGGAGCACCTTGTCCTAACAGTCCTCCCATCACATCAAAAATACGCCCTAATGCATGGGTCCGCCCTGACAGCGCAGCGGGGAAATTAGGTTTGAGCAAACTACCTGCGGGTATATGCACATCGACAAGGTCATAAAAACCATCGTTGAACACAATTTGTGGATCCACAAGATTGATAGTAAATGAGCCAAAAAACATCTTAAACATGTCTTCATTCAGGTAAAAATTAATCGAGCTATTGGCTTGAGGATCGGTACCTTCAAAATCAAATATTGCGCGATTACCTTCTCGCCACATTTTACACTGTATTTTATAAGGACCCATGCCAACGCCATCATCACAGACATAGTCCACAAACGTACGTGGTTCTTCTGGCACCAACATATTAATAATGGCTTCCATTGCCACATGGTTCCGCTCTAGCATGATTTCCATGGTGGAATAAAATATATCATCACCAAATCGTTCGGAGAATTCGACACATCTTTTAGCCGCGGTATTACAAGCAGCCACTAGGGCATTCAAATCAAATCTATTCCATTGTGGGGTGCGCACATTGTGCAAAATCAAATCTAGAAGATCACTTTGCAATACACCTTTTTTATATAACTTAGTGGGAGGAATACGGATCCCTTCCTGAAAGATACTTTCTGCTTTAATGGGGATAGAGCCCGGCACCATACCGCCATTATCTGACATATGACCAAACATGGCAGACCAAGCGATATGCCGGCCTTCTTTAAAAATAGGCACGAGCACAATCCAATCTGGCAGATGGGACACAGCAGCATTAGTCATATAAGGGTCGTTAGTTAATATGACGTCGCCTTCTTCTAACTGCCCTGTGTATGCTTCTAAAAATCCATGAATAAATGAGCCAAACTGACCCACTACCATTTTGCCGTCTTTATTAGCAATCATCGGAAAACAATCACCTTGCTCTCGAATGCCAGGGCTCATGGCGGTTCTAAACAATACCGCATCCATTTCTTCTCGCGCATTACTCAGAGCGTTTTCAATAATGTCTACCGTGACGGTGTCCACCTCAACTCTTTTCAAAGGTGACGTATTCGTTTGTAAAATTTTATTATTCATTGTTATCTCCAATTACTTCGCTGGATTAATAAGAAGATTACCGACTGCATCAACCTTAGCGTGATAACCAGGTAAAATAACAGTGGTTGAGTCCATTTCACTCACAATGGCAGGTCCCGGGATCTGCAAATCAGTTTGCATCTTATTTCGATTGTAAATAGGTGTAGGGTGATATTGTCCTTCGAAATAAATCTGACTATCTGCCAACTTACATTCATCTAGCGTGTTAACCGCATTGTCTTTGGGTATGGTGGGTAACTCACCGCTGCTGGCGGTGGCGATAGCGCGCACCATCACAATCTCATGGCCTTCTTCTAGGGCAAACGTAAAAAGCTGTGTATGTTCTTTGTCGAACTGAGATTTAAGTACCTCTACACCCTGAGCTTGTAATTCAGCTAACGTAAATTCAATGGACAATTGAAACGCTTGACCGGTATATCGCAAGTCTGCCTGATAAGTCACTTTTTGATCGCGTAACGCAATACCATCAGTAATCAAGGTGGCACTGGCTTTATGTTTTAATTCATTTAATACTGTTGCTAGCTTTACTGCAGAGGCATCTTTAAGCAGCTTAACGAAGGTTTTTGATGCTTCATCACGCACCACAGTAGTCGCATCACCATAAGCACATAACACCCCAGGACCCGGAGGAATAATAGTAGGCCAAGCTTGAGTCAAAATTCCCAGTGCATTGGCATGTAGTGGACCCGCGCCACCAAAGCCAACGAGAGCAAAATCTCTTGGATCAAATCCTTGCTCTACAGATACCAATCGTAACGCACCAAACATGGCTTCGTTAACAATTTTGATAATACCTTCTGCGGCTTCTTCTACTGTTAATCCCATAGCATCGGCGACTTTCTTCACTGCCACCATTGCCGCATCTTTATCTATCGCCATTGCGCCACCGAGTTGTACATTAGAGGGCAAATAACCTAATACAACATTCGCATCACACACTGTAGGTTCAGTGCCGCCTTTCATATAGGCTGCAGGTCCGGGCTTAGCGCCGGCTGATTCAGGTCCAACACGTAACGCTTTGGTAAGTTCAGGTACAAAGGCCAACGAGCCGCCACCAGCACCCACTGTGCGTACATCAACCGAGGGCGCGCGAACTGTGACATCACCGACTCTGGTTTCACGTCTGACCCGAGCTTTGGCGTTTTGGATCAAGGCGACATCTGTGGATGTACCGCCCATATCAAAAGTCAAAATGTCGTTGAATCCGGCTTTTTTACAAAAATGCATGGCACCCGACACACCGCCCGCAGGGCCAGACATTAATAGATTAACCGGACTTTCAGCTGATGCTCTAGCGGATGCTAGCCCCCCATCTGATCGCAAGATAGAAAGATGTAAGTCTTCACCCATAGTGGTTATTAAAGAACGATTTAAATTGTCTACATATCTTGCTACTTCTGGGCGTACATAACTGTTCACAACAGTGGTTTCTGTGCGTTCGTATTCCTGCATTTCAGGGACTAAATCACTGGATATTGAAATAGGAATATCCATAAATATTTCTGCAGCGACGTCTTTAGCCCTCTGTTCGTGAGCACCATTTAAGTAGGCATTAATAAAACAAATAGTCAGTGCTTCAACTTGACCGGTGTTTTTTAAGGTGGTTAACGAAGCGCGAAGTGCGGCTTCGTCTAAGGCATCCACTGTCTCGCCATTCGCGCCCATTCTCTCATCGGCTTCAATCGTTAATTCCAGCGGAGCCAATAAGGGTCTTTTCACAAAGCTCACCCAACCGCCTAGTCCACCTGGGCAGAACGAGCGAGCAACTTGCAAGACCTGCTTGTAACCTTTAGTCGTCACCAGACCTACTTTTGCGCCTTTTCCTGTTAAGACTGCATTTGTGGCCACTGTGGTACCGTGCATCACACGACTAATTTTCTTAGGGTCTATACCAGACTCTTGACAAATTCTATCGATGCCATTTAACACCCCAATAGAGGAATCCTCAGGAGTGGATAGCACTTTAGCCGTATAGGTTTGCCCATTCACTTCGTTAATAAGTAACAAGTCAGTGAACGTTCCACCCACATCAACACCTAATCTATAACTCATATTTTACTCCAATATCCGGCGACGTTTGATACACCGATTAATTAAGATAATAATTTTCAATCCAAGGTTTGGCGTTTCCGCCTTTAGCAGTACCAGTCAATTTGATGGCTAAGTCTGCCGCTTTAACTAAAAGTGCCATATCGATACCCGTAGAGAATCCCATTTGTTCTACCATCATGACGACATCTTCGGTGGCCACATTACCACTGGCACCTGGTGCAAATGGACAGCCACCTAGTCCGGCGATGGACGCATCAAATTTTCTTATGCCAGCTGTAATCGCCGCATAAACATTGGCGAGGCCCATGGCTCTGGTATCATGAAAATGACAGGACAGCTGAGCAAAATCAAAACGACTAGCCATGGCTTCCATCAGCTGATTGACCTCTAAAGGGTTAGCAGCACCAATGGTATCTGCGATAACGATATGTGAAGCACCGGCTTGCAGTAACTGCTCAGTAACACTAAACACACTATCTGCACTGATTTTTCCTTCAAAAGGACAGGCCCAAGCGGTGGCCACATAAGCTTGTACATTTGCTCCCTGTTCTCTGGCAACGTTTAATACGTCTTTGCTGACTCTGAGACTATCCTCTGTGGACATACGAATATTCTTCAGATTCATGGTATTTGATGCGGCAACCACTAATGACATCACCGGTACCTGCGCTGACATTGCTAACTCAAACCCCTTCATGTTAGGTATTAAGGCAGAAAATAAGCTTGTGCTGTTTGCAAGTCCCGCAAATAACTCAGCGGTACCGGCCATAGCTGGCACGGCTTTAGGAGAAACAAAAGCCCCCACCTCTATCTCAGGTACTTTGGCATCTACCAATGCAGTGATTAAACTCAGTCGTTGTTCTTTACTTAATAATTTAGGCTGATTTTGCAAACCATCTCGAGGGCCTACATCGTTAATTGTTATATGATCCACAGCCATTAACTCACCACCTCTGCATCTCTTAGCATGGCCACATCCTCTGGGCTCATACCTAACAAATCATGTAATACTTGGTTGGTGTGTTCACCTAAAGCAGGCGCAGCACTAAAACTTTCTTCGTTGCTTCTAGAAAATTTAATCGGGTTACCGGGTCCTTTGGTTTTGTACCCTTGCGGGTCAGATAACTCCACTACCATATTACGGTGTAATACTTGGGGATCACTCAGTGCTTGAGAAAACTTATTCACTGGAGCACAAGGAATACGCTCAGCTTCAAGCAACGCCAACCAGTGGCTAGAGCTTTGTGTTGATAGGGTTTCGTTTAATGTGGCATTAATAAAATGCTGATCATTAAAACGACCTGGTTGAGTATCGTATTCAGGTTTATCTAAACCATCAATTTGCACCACTTGTTTCAGATTTTGCCAAAAATTATCGGTGATAACAGCGATAACAATTTGTCCATCGCTGGTGCTGAACGTGTTGTATGGCACATGCACAAAATGTGAATTACCAATTGGATAGGGATCCTTACCTGAGATAAAATGCATGGTTGCCATATAATTTAATAACGATATTTGGCAATCCAGCATAGAAATATCCACATCTTGCCCCTCGCCACTTTTCTCCCGCTCCAGCAACGCCGCTTGAATGCCCATAACAGCAAACATCCCCCCACCTAAATCACCAATAGGTATACCAGCACGCACTTGCTGATCCGCATTGGCACCCGTAATGGACATACCCCCCCCATGGCTTGGGCAACCTGATCAAAAGCAGGACGTTTAAAACCTGGGCCATCGTTACCAAAACCGGTAATAGAACAGCTAATAATACGAGGATTCACTTCTTTTAAATGTGCATGATCAATTTTGAGTCGTGCTGGCACGCCTGCGCCAAAATTATTGATCACCACATCAGATATTTTCACTAAGTCATAAAATAATCCGAGGCCTTTGGCCGTTTTCAGATCGATACAAACACTTTGTTTATTCCGATTTAAGGTAATAAAATAGGCACCCATCCCGTTAATAGAATTTTCTGGATCTGTGGCTAAGAGATTGCGGGTTCCCTCACCTTTAAGTGGTTCAACTTTGATGGTCTCTGCTCCTAAGTCGGCTAATATCATGCCGCAATAAGGTCCAGACAACATATGGGTTAAATCAAGTATACGTGTCCCTGACAATGGTTTATTAGTCACTGTAAACTACTCCAATAAATAATAGAGGAGCCTTGCGGCTCCCACACACTAGAAACGATAAGTAAAATCGATACCGTAAGCATCACGTGCTGAAGGATGGATAAAAGAACCACCAAACTCAGGAGTAGGAATAACTTCTTGCAAATATTTCTCGTCCGTTAAGTTTTTAGCCCATATCGCCAAGTTCCAATTTTCAGCGTCAAAGCTGACTCTTAAGTTAACTGTGCTGTAGGCATCACGACTAGCGTTGTCAAAGTTAACTGGGTGTGGTCCAGGAGGAACACCGCCGCCCAAAGTGCCAAAGAAGTCCCAAATAGTGGGTAAGTTTTGTGCCGTTTCTTCAGGTCCTGTACCTTGCAATGTATGGAAGTTAGATTCGCCTACATACTGCCAATCTAATCGAGTAGTCATAAATACATCAGCAGTCAGGGTGTAATCCCAACTTACCCCAAAAGTGAAGGTTTCATCCGCTGCTTGGGGAGCCTTATTACCCACAGAAAGTGGACGGTTGCGGTTTTCTTTAATTTCACTGTCCAATAAACCCAATCCACCAAATACCATGATGTCTTCCGTCACCTGGGCACTGACATCTAATTCAAAACCTTGGATAGCTAATTCTTCGATAGTGGTCACAGCACGCAATAGGCCAAATGGGCCCGCGAAGAATTCAAAGAATTGGTTATCATCAACAGTGGTTGAGAACACAGCAGCATTCAGTTTCACTTTGTTGTTCATCATGTTCGATTTAAAGCCAAGCTCGATATTAGTCGTGACTTCTTTATCGTATTCGTCTTTAACGATGAGCTGTGCATTCACCGCATCACCAGGAGTGCCATTACCATTGGCATTAAACCAAAAGTCTAAGGTTGCTTCGGTACCGATAGAGTTAAACCCACCACTTCTGAAACCTACACCATAACTGGCATACCAATTAAGGTTCTCACTCGCTGCATAACCTAAAGTCACTTTAGGTTGCCACTGGCTAAATGAGCGGTTTCGGTTAGGAATACCATTTGGATTAGCGTTAAAGGCTGGATTAATTGGGCCTAATACACCGTTAACATAGGTATTCACATTCAGTCCAGAGGCAGTTACATTGGGTACGTTATTACTGACTTCTCTATCTTCGTAGTCATAACGTAGCGCTACAGCTAATTCCCATTGTTCACTCAAATCATATTCAAGCTGACCAAAAGCAGACATTACTGAGGTATCAAAGGTGTCAGAGAATAGTAAATCAGTTGGATTAGGGCCAGTGGGTGGCACATAAGCTTGGCTCAAGAAACCTTGCCCCGTATCGGCACCATAAGCAACAACAACATCACGTTCGATCTCGGCAAAATAGACGCCACCAATCCATCTTAAGTCTGCATCGTTATCGTCTGAGGTAAAACGTAATTCACCACTAATATCAGACTGGCTTCGCTCTTGATATTGATAACCATCGCACGATAAGGGTGTAAAGGGTCCGTAGACCCCAGTGAACTCAACGCCAGGAGGAAAGACGCCAAAGGGTGCAAAAAAATCACCGAATAAGTCAGTTCTATCTGCCCCACCTAATGCACCGGGCGTATTGTTTAGACTAGCGCGGTCGGTTTGGCATTGAGCAGTCAATTCATAACCATAAAAGGTGGCACTGGTACCATCGGAAATTAAGTCTTCTTCTAAATCGTTATAAGCTAAAACGGCGGTGACATCCATGCCATCTAAATCCCAGTCGGCTTTTAAAGATAGCTCAGTGGTGTCTTGTTTATTGACGCCTGGTACATTAAAGGCAAAGTTAATATCGACATCATTTACGTCTTTGTTAAAAGCGGGATCAAATCCATTAGCCACAAATGACGGCAACGCAAACACAGCATTATAGTTGATGGCTCCCCCCTCGACCTTGCCCATGCTGGCACGAAAATCTAAGGTTAAATCATCCCTAGCATCCCAAATCAAACGACCGCGGATATTAGTGTCTTCAAGATAATCAACTGAATCATCTGCACCAGTAAACGTATTTTCATAAAAACCATCGGTGGTTTTATAACTAGCGGTTAAGCGCCCACGAACGTTTTCTGATAATGGCCCACTGATCACACCATTTATTCTTTGGCTATTGTTATTTCCTACGCCTAAGGTGACCCTACCTTCTAATTCATCTGCAGGCATTTTAGTGGTGACTAATATCGCACCCGATACAGCATTGCGACCATACAACGCACCTTGTGGACCTTTAAGTACTTCAATTTGTGACACATCTAATAATTCTTCGTTGAAACTGTTTGGGTTGGTCATCAACACACCATCTACCACATAGGCAAACGTACCTTCAGCATCACGGGTCGAGACTATGCCGCGAATGGTCACTTGCGTATCACCCACGTTTGCTGCATCAACCATAGTCACGTTAGGGATAAGCCCTATGAAGTCGCCAGGACGTTCGATGCCAGCACTATCAATCATCTTTTCAGAGATAGCAGTGACGGCAATAGGTACTTCCTGCAGACTTTCTGGTCGTTTACGAGAAATACTGATGATCTCAAAATCGTCTTCTTGATCAGCCGTCTCTTGAGCTACCGCTTGATTGCTTCCAACTAAACTACTTGCGGACAGAGCGACAAAGATACTTGTTGCAAGCGCGCTTTTACGGAGTGTTGTCATTGTATTTCTCCTATTATTTTATTTTAGATTTATGTGTTTTAATCTTCGCCATAAGGTTGTTTGACTCAACCCAAGGTACTGGGCGACCTGATGTTTATCGCCATTGAATCTATGCATTGCGTCTACCACCAGTTGCAACTCTTTTTTTCTAACCAAAGCTTGATCGTTATTAAATGTTGTTTCTAAAAATAGTTCTGGGGAAATTTCCTGTAATATGTGTTTAATCTTTGAGAGATCTTCTGCCATCTGTATAGATGCAATGACCCGTTCAAGGACATTTTCTAATTCACGTACGTTACCCGGCCACGCATAACTCACTAAGTCACCTAAGATTTCAGTGAGTATTTCGTCAACTGTAAATTGCGATTGATAACTGCTGATAAAGCGAAAAAGTTTCTGCTGTGCAATACTCGAGATATCCTCAGGGCGTTCTCGTAGAGGTGGGATATCAATATTAAATACATTGAGTCTAAAAAATAAATCTTCCCGAAATTTGCCTTCTACGACTAGCTGTTTGAGTTCTTTATTGGATGCAGCTACCACTTTTAAATTGGCAGGTTTTTCTTCATTAGATCCTAAAGGTCGATAATGCCGCTCTTGCAAGAACCGCAGTAACTTTGATTGTTGATCAAGTGCCAACTCACTGATTTCATCAAGAAATAACACCCCATCTTGCGCTTCTTCAATAAGTCCTTTTCTGCCACCTCGTTTGGCTCCAGTATAGGCACCGTCACGATGTCCAAAGAGTTCTCCTTCAAATAATTCAGTAGGAATGGATGAGCAATTAAGGGCGACAAAATGACCTTCTGAAAAGGGACTAGCTGCATGTACCGAACGCGCAATGAGTTCCTTACCTGTACCAGATTCACCATAAATTAATACATTACTGGGTGAGGAAGAAAAGGCCCTGACCTGCTGCATCACTTTTTTTATAGCGTATGATTCAAAGACTAATTTGTGACGAGAAGTGGCTTTCACTTTTTCTGGTTTGGGCTTTTTTCTATATAACTGGTAGATATAAAGGGGTTTTCCTTTTGTCATCACACAATCTTGATGGAACCACCAGTCAATCCCTTGAATACGGCACTCTCCGTCTGTAGGACGGGTGATTTCTTCGGAGTGAATGAGACTTTCTAAATCTGAACAGTTGTCGTTTTCCACACCTAAATCATGTCTAGCGGCTTGATTAAAAATAATCGACTGACCATCTTCGTCGGTCATGAAAATTGGGGTTTTTGATTGTTTCAACAACCAATTAGTTAACGCAGCACCTTGATTCGTCACTAACTGTTCATTGGCTATGCGAATGGCACTAGCAATGGTTTGACGACAGGAGTCCGCACTGTATAACAAAAAAGAGGGGATACCATGTTGGGTAGCCAAACCACATACTAAGCTAGCCCCTACGTAGGCAATGTTGGGCTGTTGACGAGTTAACTGAAATAATTCACGGGCTTGTTCAGCAGTAGTATAAATTTCTTCTTGCACCGTGACATTCAATGCCGCTTCTAACACCGGCACAACAGGTGACGCTTCAGAAAAATTAATCATCACTATTTTACGAGCCACTTGAGCAGCACGTTGTAATGCTGAAATAATATCTGTGACACTGCAATCTAAGGATACAACGGGTAACTCTAAGGCTGACTTCAAGTAGGCTGCATTAGAGCCGGCACTGACAATTACATCGGGTAAAAAACTACTAATATGTTCATCTATTTCCGAGACACTGCCGACTATGGCATCGAATAATTTAAATTTAGCCTGCCCCCCAAATTCGGGCAAGACACTGGTCATCAGCTGACTAAACTCTTTATGACCAAAGATTAAAATCCTCACTGCTTGGGGTTTTGTATTCACTTTATTCACAATACTCTCTCCAGATCCGGAGGACTGACAACTAAAGGTTGTATAAAAGTGAACAAAAGCTGATGCAAAATAACGAGCCAACTTTCAAGTTGAATAAAAGATAGCTTCAGATAGCATGAGTTATGCCATTTTCGTCAATTTATAGTTGATAGCCCATTTTTCATGGCGCTAAATGCTAGTTTGAAAATTTCTAATCAAACTAACTAAGGAGTTTTAGATGATTTTCATTTCAATCTGAAAAATAATATTTCATATTGAATAAATAATAAAGAGATTTGCTATTTTGAAATCAGTTGGCAGAGTTGTAAAATCGGACCTAATGCATTGGGGCAATCAAGATCTTGAATTGTCCAATTATCTAATCCCTGTCGTTTACCTTTTTTATTGGCATAAATGCCCTGCTTAGATAACGTTTCCAAGGACTCGTCCAAGGACCCAACGGTTAATGACAATAAAAATAGTCCTTCCCCACGTTCGGCCAAAATTTGAGCAACCTCACCTTCAGTCGATAAGGGTTGCACAAGGACAATCCAAACACCTGATAAACAAAACCGAGCGGTTTTAACTTTTCTGCTGGGTAAGTCTTCGATGATAGGCTCAGACTGCAAGAGGGTGCGTAAATACTCAACCTGTGGCGCGAGTTCTCGCACCACGAAGTTTAAATGGTGGATTGAATTGACTGTGGACATGACTTTGACTCCTGTTACATGCAGATGACATTTTAAGTCAAAATCTCATTGCTAGTGTCATGCTGCTATTAATATCAATTTTTTACTAACAAGTACTTGTTATTACTATTGAGGCTAGCAACATTGAGGCCATGTGTTCTTTTTATTTACTCCTGCATATAACCTAGAGGTAACTCTTTAATGGCTGTCACTCCTGAATCTATAGCGGCTTGAGCCACTGCCCGTGCCACACGTTTTAAGAGTCGGGGATCCATGGGTTTAGGAATAATGTAATCCTTACCAAAACTAAGACTATCTATATTGCTAGCAGTCAGCACTTCTTTTAACACGTCTTCTTTAGCAATGCTGCGAATGGCATCCACTGCAGCAATCTTCATCTCATCGTTAATCTTAGAGGCACGCACATCCAACGCGCCACGGAAAATAAACGGGAAACACAGTACATTATTCACTTGGTTAGGATAATCAGAGCGTCCTGTTGCCATAATTAAGTCATCCCTTACTTGATGGGCCAACTCAGGTTTAATTTCAGGATCAGGATTCGAGCAAGCAAAAACAATGGGATTAGGCGCCATTAACTTCAATGCTTCAGGAGGTAATAAATTAGGCCCAGAAACGCCAATAAATACGTCTGCGCCATCTAAGGCATCTTCTAAGGTGCGTTTATCTGTGTTATTAGCAAACAACTTTTTGTGGATGGTGAGATCTTCACGATTAGTATGGATCACACCCTGTCTATCAAGCATATAGATGCGTTCGCGCTGGGCACCACATTTAATCAATAATTGCATGCAAGCGGTAGCTGCAGCACCCGCGCCTAAACACACTATTGTAGCCTCTACAATACTTTTGCCTTGAATTTCCAATGCGTTTAACATGCCTGCGGCGGTCACTATAGCAGTACCGTGCTGATCATCATGAAAAACCGGTATGGCGCAGCGTTTAATTAATTCCTGCTCTATTTCAAAACATTCAGGGGCTTTAATATCTTCAAGGTTAATCCCACCGAAGGTATCTGCAATACTCGCCACTGTGTTTATAAATTCTTCCGTTGTAGTATGTTTCACTTCAATATCGATAGAATCAATGTTGGCAAAACGTTTAAACAACAAGGCTTTACCTTCCATAACGGGTTTGGACGCAAGAGGACCTAAATTTCCTAAGCCTAAAATGGCCGTACCATTAGAAATAACCGCCACTAGATTTCCTTTGCCGGTGTATTTATAAGCAGCATCGGGGTCGGCTGCAATTTCTCGAACGGGCTCAGCCACACCAGGGCTATAAGCTAGCGCTAAGTCGAT
>Ga0307488_10000370_pt1 | contig 36195 bp, 29 predicted proteins | sample SB02metaG_FD_202248 | JGI IMG/M metagenome (GOLD analysis project Ga0307488, IMG submission 202248) | Sea-ice brine microbial communities from Beaufort Sea near Barrow, Alaska, United States - SB 0.2 | ecosystem: Environmental > Aquatic > Marine > Coastal | place: USA: Alaska | collected...
GCGGGTTAATGCTTTCTAAATCATCGAAATCTTTTGCCGTGATTTGATAAACGCCATCACGGGTTACAGTGAACTGGCCGCGACCAACATTGTTCTCGATAAGGCTAAGCTCGATATTTTGATAAGGAGCCATCTCTTCTTGCCCTTCGTTATCATCTAGAACGGCCCCACTGAACATCACTAGGGCTTCACGGACCGGCTTATTAAACGTCACGCGAAAATCCACCACAGTGCCCTCAGGCACAATCATGTCCCCCGAATCCTCTTCTTGGTAGTCTTCGAGTAAAGTGTATGCTGGGTAGTCGAAGTCCAAATCTATGGCTTCTACTTGGGGTAGATCGAATAGAGTAATTTGATATTGTGAAGAGCTTTGCTCTCCCGCCTCATCAAAATTGACATAATAAGTGGTGTTTTCATCTATCGAGGGAATAAAGTAGCTGTAACTGGCTGACTCACTGCCACTGCCATCCCGGCTCATTGTCACATCACGCCAGTTAACATTGTCGTTCTGCAATCGGAGGTTAATGGTGCCAGGGATTGCGTTAATTACAGTGGCTACAATAGTGACACTTTCACCGCGCTGCATGTCGATCGTGCCTGGCTCAACCCTAATCTCGATAATGGGCTGGACGTCAACCACTGTCACCGGCTCTTCGATTGCGAAAGGCCAAACCAAACGACTAGCTGCATTAAACAGAGACTCCGAACTAGCCACTAGCGCCAGCACGATGCTGGCAGCAGCAGCTGCACCCGCAAATGAATACCAAGAAGCGCTTGCCGGAGTTACCGTCTCGACTTGCTGCTGTTGCTCATTGACATGGGTTTGCGCATCTTTCCAGAGCTGTTGGATAAACTGTTGAGAAACCCCCTTCTTGCCAGAACGCATCTCTTCTTCAGAAAACTCAAGGGACGTTAGCAGGCGTTGTTCAAGGTCCGGTATGTGGTCTTCGACGTAATGGGCAAGCCTGCGATCATCGGTGGATTGTTGATTCACAGAGCTAAACAGGAACCAGCCCACCCCCCCTAAGATAAAAAGTATCCCTATGAATAAGGCAATGGTTCCATTGCGGTCTGGCTGCAACCAAACCGCGAATAGCAATCCAGCTAAAATGGCTGTAGCGGCTGCAATACTAAAATAGCCGCCTTGTTTGAGTAACAGCAAATTGCGCCGACGCCGGCGGAGGTTTTTAAGGGTTTCGCGGAGACTTTCAAATGTTGTAGAAGACATAAAAGCTCTGAACGTTAAGTAAATGGGTGACGCTAAAATATGGGGCCGCAACTAGCGATTGTAGGTTTGGAGCTACTCTTGCCTTGGCAGCCTACTTTGAGTGATCATTTAATTTAATACTGATTTAGTGAAGATTTAGTTCAGTCTAAAGGCAGATATTGCCAACGACTAAGTCTCTCTATGAACCGCATTTGAAGGCGAAAAAATCCAGCCAATCGACCCTAACTATCCCATTAACCCGACACTGAAAGCAAGAACTTAGCCGGTTCAGACCGGATAAAGCCCCCGCTCTATCAGCTAGTCGGAGTGGCACATTTTTAAGCAATGAAATCGCCCTGTGTTGGGCTAGGTTTAGATCCCATCGACAGGTTTGTGCTAGCTAAAAAATCCTCAAGTATCGCAACCCATTTCAGCGGGTCGATAATAAGGGGAATCATCAGGGAAAACGCGAATATCACCCCGGTTCAAGTATTCTTTAAGGGCGCTTATGGACTTATAGGGCGCGATATCCTGCAAGGTCACGGCAGTTGGCCGGGGCAACACAAACAGATCTGAATCAGCTTCGGCTAGGGCCGCACTGGGGCTAACCCATCGATGGTCGAGGATTTCTTGATTGTCGACGTTAACCTTGACCGCTTCGGTCAGGAGACACACAAAGAACCATGTGCTGAAACGCCTTGCCAAATTCGGGGGAGTGGTCCAATGGGCTGTGTGCACCAACTGCGACTCCAAAATATCAATCCCCGCCTCTTCCGAGGTTTCCCGCACAGCCGCACGCTGAGCCGCCGGATACTCCAATCCACCCGCCGAATCTTGAAAGTCAGCTTTATCGACCCGCCCGCCAGGGAAAACCCAGTGCCCACCATGAAAGGCCAATTTAGAATTGCGCAGCAATAACAAGACCTCGAGGTCTTCTTGCTGCAGCGACTCTCTGACCAAAACTACGGTTGCTGCTGGTACCGGCTCAATATTTGGCATGAAGCTATAAATCCTTTTGGACTGAAAACAGATGCTGAAAAGCAAAAACAACATAATAGCGAACTTTTCGCCTAGGCCATAATCAACGCTTGGTAAATCTAAACTCGAGAGATTTAGTCTATTGATTGCAGCTAGAGCGACAGCAGAATAGAATCCTGCGTTAGTAAAACGATCAACCAATGATTAATTGATGAGGAATCCCCATGACAGTAAGTTTTGAAAACCGAGTCGCTATCGTCACTGGCGCAGGCGGCGGGCTAGGCAGACAGCATGCTCTTGAATTAGGCCGTAGAGGCGCTAAGGTAGTTGTAAACGACCTCGGCGGTGGCGTAGATGGCGTTGGCGGGTCGGTCTCAGCAGCGGAGAGCGTTGCTGAAGAAATTAGAGCAGCCGGTGGCACAGCCATTAGTAATGGCGCATCCGTCACTGACATTGACGCTGTAAAGGGAATGATCGCGGCCACCATGGAAGAATGGGGGCGCATCGATATAGTCGTCAACAACGCTGGCATCCTTCGCGATAAGACTTTTTCTAAGCTAGAGCTAGAAAATTGGCATGCGGTAATTGATGTACATTTAACTGGCAGCCTGAACGTCACTAAATGCGTATGGCCTATAATGATTGAACAAGGCTATGGCCGCATAGTTATGACTACCTCTACTTCCGGTCTGTTTGGCAATTTTGGCCAAAGTAACTATGGCGCAGCAAAGCTAGGCTTAGTCGGATTCATGAATACCTTGCGTTTTGAAGGAGCCAAATACAACATTTTTACCAATGCAATAGCCCCAATCGCAGCAACGCGAATGACTATTGATCTGCCAGGATTCGAAGACAGTGCTGAGAAACTAGCGCCGGAACTGGTTACCCCAGCCGTCGTCTTTTTATGCAGTGATAACGCGCCTAATGGACGCATTATCCAAGCTGCCGGTGGCCGCTATTACTCTGCGGATGTACGTGAAAATGTAGGCGTTGATTTAGGACTTGATGCCAGCGTAGAGGATATTGAAGCAAATATCGATACCATCCTGGACATGACAAGCAATGCAGGAATTCTCGAAAGAATCCCGCACCGCTAGTCAAATCTGATCGCTTAGTTGACCAGAAAGCCTAGCCTTTCTGGTCTGCTAAGACTTTCTGAACCGAAGCCCGTTCATCCATTAACTTCATCAAGTTTTTAGCCCCCTCAAACTCTCCCTGGGCGTTCCAATCTAACGCTCTCTTGCATACCAACGTTGCTAGGTTAAAACTAAATCGGAAATAAAAATCTGCATAACTGATCTGCGAACCTGCAATGTAAGGCTCATACTTTGCAATTTTAGCGAGGGCAGCAAAACCCTTCTCTAACTGCGGCTTTACCTCAGCCTTTAGCTCATCGCTGGCCGGCTTACCGAAGAACACATCACCATACAATCGACGGGCAGGCAGCTCTATGTAAAGCTCCAAATAGCGAGTAATCTCTTGAACCTTCGCTTTTTCATAAGGGTCCTCAGGATAAAAACTCGGCCCCTCGCCCAAAGAGTCGAGATAGTCCATCATCACTCCAGTTTCAGTAAGAAACCCGTGATCGGTCTCTAGTGCTGGCACTTTGCCCATTGGGCTTTTGCTTAAGTAATCCGAATCTTGGTTTGGCTTGACCAAGACTTCTTCGAAATCCATGCCCTTTTCTATCAGTATGGCTTTTACCATGTTGTAGTAGTTACTAATTGGAAATCCGTATAATTTAATGCTCATAATATCCTCTTCAAGTTATGCTCAGGGTTATTCTAATACTTAGATAGAAATTATCCTGAGCCGGTCCGGTCCTGCTTAGTTAGTGAACTAGGCGGCTTACATGCTTAGGTTAAAAATAATCAAGCCCGCAAACTAACCTGTTGCAATTAATTTTGCAAAATCAATATGATCCCCATGAAAAAAAAACGAATTTTACTGCTATCGGCCTACGATGCAATCAGTCATCAGCTTTGGCGTAAGCGCTTAAAGCAAGTATTTGGCAGCTACCAATGGACTGAGCTTTGCTTAGCCCCTCGCCATTTTACTTGGCGAGTTCGCGGTAATAGCCTGATTTGGGCAACCACCCAGAGAGAGGTTCTTGAGCAAGATTACGATTTGCTAATAGCCACATCAATGGTAGATCTGAGCAGCCTGAGGGGCTTTGTGCCTAGCTTAGCCAGCATTCCTACTCTGTTGTATGTTCATGAAAACCAATTTGAATATCCGCAAAACCGCAGCGACAGAAAAAATGTAGAACCTTTGCTCGTTCCACTCTACGCCGCTCTTTGTGCGGACACGGTTGCCTTTAATAGCAATTTCAACCGCAGCAGCTTTCTCAAAGGTGCTGCGTCCCTATTGAGCAAATTACCCGAACAATTTCCAAGCTCAATTATGACTCGGCTCAATGCCAGCGTTGTGGTACCGGTGCCTCTTCTCGACAGCAGTCCTCGCTTAACTGCTGCCGACTCGAACAGTGCTCTTAGCATGGTCTGGAATCACCGTTGGGAATTCGACAAAGGGCCTGAGCTTTTACTGGCAGTAGTTGCCGCAATAGAGGCGCAAAAACTGCCGGTGCAATTGCATGTTGTCGGACAACAGTTTCGAGAGCAACCGATTGAATTCAAGGAAATCAACAACCTCCTCGATAGCCATGCCAAGAGCACCAATATAGAGCGCGGACTTTTCGGTTTTATTGAAGATATCAACGACTACACTGCTTTATTAGAAACCTGTGATGTAGTGCTTTCCACCGCCATTCATGACTTTCAGGGGCTGGCTATTCAAGAGGCTTGCTTAAAGGGCTGCGTGCCGCTGACACCCGATGACCTAGCCTATCCTGAGTATATACCTAAAAAGTATCGCTACCCGGTTCAAAGCCAGATAGCGGCGACCGCTGATGGCGTCATCGATCAAATAAAAAACTACTGTGAATTAAAGTGCCAAGGTGAATTAGTCTGCGACGTTAATTTGAGTGCTTATCAGGGGGATAAAATTAAACGACTTTACCAAGCCGAGTTTGACAAGCTAACGCACGCCAGCTTGATTGACTAGTTAGCTTCTTCAAGAACTGGAAAGTTGATTTCCTGGCCAATTTGAATACGCCCAAAATCTAACTCGGGATTATACTGGCGTACCAACCATATGGGTGCAGAATATCGACTTCTGGCAATACGGCCAATGTTATCGTTGCGTCTAACTTTGTAAGTTTCGACATTCTGAATTCGGTACTTGCTGAAAAATTCTTGCTGTAAGGAGGAGTGAAACTCACGGCGTCGGCGTTCAAATTCATCGATGGAAACGCTATCGAAGCCTAACTGCAAACGATTACCAATAATTACCGGGTCACGGTACTGCATATTGTTTAGACGCCTAACATCCCACGCTCTAATTTCTAACCAGTCCGCGTAATGCCCCAAAGTCTCCGACGCTTGAATTTCTATTGAGCGATTCGTGGCCACTGAATAGTCAGAAGGGTCAGCGGCTAGGTCTTGAGTCAGCTGCTCGTTAGTACTTTGAACAGTGGTTGCTGTTTCAGTAGCCACTGCGATTTCTGCAGACGCGTCTATGCCTGTTTGAAGCTCCTGATCATCGGGCAATACCGCCGCAGGTGGCAGGGTTTCTTCGTCAAGAACAGCAACCGCTGTTGTCTCCTCCTCTAAGACCTCAATAGATTCACTTATTTGAGCGGCCACATCAACAGATGATGGCCCAGAGGCGGTGGCTAAATTGATTGGCTCAGGTTCAGAGCTCGATCCAGAACTTAAAGCCTCAGCATATTGCAACTCGGTAGGAGGCACTGGCGTCAAATTTCCCTCTATAGCAGCCACTTGGGCGCTGCCAGTATCAAAACCGGGGAGGCGTAATTCTTGGCCAGGATAAATCCGGTTTTTGTTAGCGATTCCATTTAGGTTTAATAGCTCTTGCTCTGTAGTTCTAAAACGAGACGCAATGACAGAGACAGTGTCTCCCCTTCTAACCTTGTACAATCCATCCGATAAGGTCGCTGAGGACCCAAATGCCAGCTGCTGAGGATCATTGTTAGCCTGCGGAAGGAGTAATCTTTGGCCGATCTGAATGCGATTACTGCTGGTCAATTGGTTCAATGAGACCAGCCTTGCTACCGAAGTACTGAAGCGCCTCGCTATTACTGACAAGCTGTCGCCTCTTACGATTACGTAAGCTACATCCGGTGTTTGCACGGCAAATTTAAAATCATTTTTAACCATGGCTAACAAGTCGCTAGAGGGTACAGCGGCGGCACGCAGCTTTATTCGAAACCCCTTAGGAATTCGTTTGTTGCCTTCCCATACAGCGGGACGTAGAGCAGGATTGTCCGCTTCCAGCTGCTCTAAGCTGACCCCTACTGAGCTGGCAAATACTTCCGCGTCGATGAATGAATCCATTTCAACTTCGCGGAAATTTGGAGCTGGGTTTAATCGAATATCACCAAAATGCTCCAAGGCATTATTCTCAACTTGAAGTACCGCTAAAAATTGCGCGTAGAAATTTCTAGAGGCAAAACCAAATGCCCGGCCCTTGTAATTAGCCACAATCGTTTCAATATCAGTTGTGCCGGTCTCTCGAACCGCTCGGGCTATTCCTCCTGCTCCATGGTTGTACGCTGTTAGCGCTAGCGGCCATGTACCCAACACTGAGTAGTTGTATTGAAGAAGGCTCATCGCGGCATTCGCCGCTATATAAGGATCCATGCGCTCATCGACAATGTGGTCAATACGCATGAAGCGTTGCCCTGTTGCGCGAGTGAACTGCCACATACCTGCGGCGGCGGCACTTGAATAAGCACCGGGATTAAACGAAGACTCTACGTGTGGGAGCACTCCTAATTCTATGGGGAGTGATTTTTCTCGAAGAACCTGATTTATATATCCTCGGTAGGCTCCTGAGCGCTGCAAACCACCTAAAAATCTATCCGACTGCCCTAGCTGCCAGCGGACGTTTCCAGCAGCACGGTCCAGCGTCTGATTGCTGACTTCATCAGGCCATAGAGCTAGGATGTCTTTCTGACTGCCTGTTAGCAGATCACGCTTACCGGTTGCCAGTACTCTGAGGTCTGCCTGTATTTGTTTGCGCCTGCTGTCTATCGCTGACCGATCTCGATTCAACGCGGTATAGATAACAGAGAGGTGTTCAGAATCATGGAGAAAGCCGCTACGAGTATCGACCTCGGTATATACCTTAACCCAAAAATTAATAGCGGGTTCAAGCTGCTCAGGGCGGGCAAAGTCAGTGGCAGATTGCCCAAATGACAAACTGGGGAGAGCCAAAAATCCTAAAAGAATGGCTAAAGAGGCCCATAGGTTTCTCCATCGACTGATCGCTTGAAGGTTTCGATCTAATATTTCTGAACAATTTAAACTCAAATCCACAAATTCCAACCTAGCTGATTCAGCTTAAAACTGCCGCTGAACATAGCAATTATTAATCAGATCGCCAAGTGCTAAATGTCCAGTGGCACGGCAAAAACGACCGAGCCCTCAGCGAAACACCAAGACCCTGCGCCGCGATCAGACTGTGCTATCTAATTCACCGGCTTCTTTGATAGGGATCATCAGATCTTCTTTAGTCACATTCATATAAAGAATAACGTTGGATGCTATGTATATCGAGGAGTATGTACCGACCACTACCCCGATAATTAATGCGATGGCAAAGCCTTGAGTTGATTCACCTCCTATTAAGAGGATTGAAACCAAAACCAACAAAGTGGTGAATGAGGTAATTAAAGTTCTGCCCAGGGTCTGATTTAGGGAAACGTTGACCATTTCTAAAGGTGAGCCTTTGCGCATGCGACGAAAATTTTCTCTGATGCGATCTGAAACTACAATTGTGTCATTAAGCGAATAGCCGATAATTGCCAACATCGCAGCTAGCGCATTTAGATTAAATTCCAAACCGAAGACTGAAAATATGCCCAATGTAATTAGCAAGTCGTGAGCTAGTGCGACCACAGCACCTATCGCAAACTTGAATTGAAACCTGATGGAGATATAGACCATGATGATGCCAAGGGCCACCAGCATCCCGAGCCCGCCATTTTCCGCCAGCTCTTCACCCACTTTGGCACTGACATAATCAGAGCCTAAAAGCCTAATCTCTGAACTCGAGGACTGGCGCAACAGCGCAGCTAATTTTTCACCCACCTCAACTGCTGCAACTGCTTGATTTTCAACAGCGACGTCCGCATCCACTGGCAAGATAATTCGAATATCTCGGTCTGAGCCAAACCTAACAACAACCGCATTATCGTAACCTGCGTCTACCAAAGCGATATTCACTGCCCGAATATCAACCGACTCGGAATAACTCAATCTGACCGAAGTGCCGCTGGTGAAATCTAAACCTAACTCAAGCGAGTTAATTGCCAATGAGAGAATCGAAACCACGACAAGAATGGCAGAGCCGATAGCCGCTGCCTTGCGATAACCCATGAAATCAAACTTTGTATCCAGAAGCATTGTATTTATTACCCGTAAAAACCTTAGATTATGCCGATTGCGGCTTTGGCTGTGAACCACCGATGGACAAGGTTTTAACCGTTCTGCCACCGTAGATGAGATTAATAATTGCTCTAGTGCCGACGATCGCTGTAAACATAGAAGTCACAATACCGATCATTAAAGTGACCGCGAAACCTTTAACTGGCCCGGTACCGATGGTGAACAGAACCAGTGCCACTAAAAATGTTGTTAAGTTGGCATCAATGATCGTCGTGAAGGCCCGGTCGTAACCTGCCTCAATTGCCTTCTGAGGAGATATCCCCGCCAACAGCTCTTCTTTTATCCTTGTAAAGATAAGCACATTCGCATCCACAGCCATACCCACTGTCAGTACTATGCCCACAATTCCTGGCAAGGTGAGAGTGGCACCGATAGCTGACATCACCGCAAATATCATCAATATGTTCATGATGAGTGCGGCATTGGCGGCCAGGCCAAAAACTCTGTAGTAAGCAAACATAAACAGCACCACTAGACCCGCGGCGACTTGTACCCCGAGTACGCCTTGCTCCAAGTTCTCTCTGCCCATAGAAGGACCGATTACTGATTGCTCAACAATTGTCATCGGCGCGGCCAGAGATCCAGCACTAATAAGCAATGACAAATCGTTTGCTTCGCGACTGCTGAGGCCTGTGATTACAAAGGTTCTGCCCAAGGCACTCTGAATAGTCGCGTTGCTAATCAAACGCTCGTCTTCGTAGAACTCGACTTCCTCGACTTCTTCACCGGCATCGTTGAGGGATGTATTGGTACGAGATTTTGTTTCAATCAACAAAATCGCCATATTGCGGCCAACATTATCTCGAGTAATTCGATTGATCTGATTGCCACCTTGAGCATCTAAGTTGATTTGCACCTGGGGCAAGCTGTTCTCATTCAAGGTAGAGCGAACACTACTTATTCGGTCGCCCTGAAGAATCACATCATTATCAATGTTGGCGCTAAGCCCTTGATACTCATACTGCTGATAGGACGTTCGAGACGCACCAATTTCAGCTTCCATATGGAATTCTAGAGTCGCAATCCGCTGTAAAATCCGAATAGCCTGAGCGGGATCCTGAACACCAGGAAGCTCTACCACTATCCTATCTGCACCCTGTTGCTGGACAGTCGGTTCGGAGACACCAAGCGCGTTAACCCGGTTGAATAAAGTTGTCCTGTTCGCCTGCAAAGTGTCTCGCTGAATTTGCAGCATGGTGTCTGATGTCATGCGCATATCGAGCACAAAAACATCGCCCGCATCACGGTTTTGCATTTGAATATCTGGAAAATTATCCACCAACTCGCGGCGTGCTTGAAGACGATCATCAGCGGTGGCAAAACGCACTTCAAGATGAGAATTGTCAACAATAGTTAGGCCGCGGCCACGTATTTTCAACTCTCGAAGAATTGTTCGCACATTACTTCGATTGTCTTCCATGCGGCGCTCTAGAGCAGACTCCATATCCACTTCCATTAGAAAGTGAACGCCACCTTGAAGATCCAGTCCCAAGCTCATTTTGCGAGCACCGATAGCTTGCAGCCAAGCCGGTGATGTTGGCGCCAGGTTCAAGGCGATTAAATAATCATCGCCAAGAGCATCCTCAATCGCCGTTTTAGCGCGAAGCTGATCGTCCACACTGTCGAATCTCACAAGAAGTCGAGAATCGTCTACCTCTTTGCCAAACGAGTCAACTTCAGCGGCTTCCAGCGCCGTGGTGACCACCGCCATATCAGTCTCACTTAAGCTGACATTCTCATTGGTAATTTGGATCGCTTCATCATCCGGGTAGATATTGGGAATGGCGTACAAAAATCCCAAAATAACAACAAGAAGAATGAGGATGTTTTTCCAAAGCGGGTATTTATTTAACATAGAAATTCCAGTGGGGCACGATCATCGTTAGAACAAGCAAAACCTGCCCCTTAAAATTAGATCTGCTTTATGGTGCCTTTAGGTAATGCCGCAGCAATGGAGGATTTTTGTAGCTTCAGCTCAACCCCAGAGGCAACCTCAAGAGCGAGGTAATCCTCATCTACACGAACCACTTTACCGAGAAGACCGCCGGAGGTCATAACCTCATCCCCTTTTGAAATACTTCCAATCAATTCTTTATGTTCTTTTGCGCGCTTTGATTGCGGACGCCAAAGAATAAGGTAAAACAGCACTATCATGCCGCCGAACAGAATCAGATTAAAAGCAACAGAGGGCTGGCCCGGTTCTTGAGCATAGGCGGTGGAAAATAATAAATTCATGGTTTCTCTCTCACGCTTTTATAATTGATTAAAATTAGTCGATTGTGTTGTAACTTAAAATCTGCTTCCTGCCAGGCTGCTGCCTAGTAGTATGTTGCACTGGCATGTTACCACTTAACGTTTCGGGAAAAGTTGCCCGTTAAGTAGACGATTAGCTGTCCAAGCATGTCATGTTCAGGTACCGAGCCTTCATACCTGCCTTGCGCCTACCTTTTCATGACACCTTTACATCATACTCTTATATTGTACCTTGGCCGGCGCCGTGAAGCTTGAACTAGAAGCTTCCGGATAAGAAACTATGCAGACCTCTGATTGTTGGGCTTTAGAGCAAAAATGCAAGTGCTGGGAACTTTATTGTTGAGGATGAGAGCTAACTATTATCACTCATCTGAGCTTGATCCCGCTCGAACTGACGCACAAAAGCGCTCAACTTACTCTCTTGTATCGCCTCACGCAAACCCGCCATTAAAGTCTGATAATAATGCAAATTATGGATGGTATTGAGCTGCGCACCCAAAATTTCTTTACATTTATCAAGATGATGCAGATATGCTCGGCTAAAATTCCGGCATGTATAGCAGTGGCAGTTATCATCAACAGGCCTAGTATCGTAGCGGTTTGCAGAATTACGCAGCCTCAGCAAACCAGTAGAGGTGAATAAGTGGGCATTACGGGCATTGCGGGTTGGCATCACGCAGTCAAACATATCAACACCATTGACAACCCCATGGACAAGATCAGCAGGCGTTCCAACGCCCATTAGATATCTTGGCTTATCGGCGGGCAATGCATACACACAATTCTCGACGATGTTCGCCATTTCCTCTTTGGGCTCGCCTACCGACAGACCACCGATCGCATAGCCCGGGAAGTCCATCTCTATTAGCCGCTGTATAGACTCAAGACGCTGGTCGATGTACATCCCTCCCTGCACTATTCCGAATAGGGCCGCTTTGCTCTCTGCGTGGGCGGTGACACAGCGTTTAGCCCACCGCATAGATAGCTCCATGGACTCTCTCGCTTCCTCCGGGGTCGCCGGATACGCAGTGCACTCATCAAAGGCCATAATAATGTCAGAGCCCAGAGCATGCTGAACTTCAGTGGCCGACTCTGGCCCTAAAAATATTTTTGCCCCGTCAACCGGAGAGCGGAAGTGAACCCCTGCTTCGGTGATCTTGCGCATTTCTCCAAGGCTAAAAACTTGAAATCCACCAGAATCGGTAAGAATTGGCTTAGACCATCCGGCAAAGTCGTGAAGATCACCGTGTAAATTGATGATTTCAGTGCCCGGTCGCAGCATTAGGTGAAAGGTATTGCCAAGGATAATTTCGGCGCCTGTTCCTAGCAGCTGCTCGGGATTTAATCCTTTAACAGTTCCATAGGTACCCACTGGCATAAAAGCTGGGGTTGCGACTTCTCCCCTCGGGAAAACCATTTTACCTGTTCGGGCTTTGCCGTCTGTAGCGGCTACTTCAAATTTCATGTGGCAATCTGTCATCTAACTAACCGTTAAAAACTTTGTTATTAAATTGTATATGAACCGCCCATACACTAATGTTCACGCGTCGCTCTGAACTCTATGTCCGGCCAACGCTCTTCCATCAAACTAAGGTTAACCCGAGTCGGTGCTAGGTAGGTGAGGTAACCACCGCCATCTACGGATAAATTTTCATGGGCCTTCTTTTTAAACTCTTCCAGCTTAGCCTTGTTCTCCGAATCGACCCAGCGAGCACCGAACACCGTGACTGGCTCGTAAATACAGTCGACTTTGTACTCGTCCTTCAATCGAAATGCCACCACTTCATATTGCAAAACCCCTACGGCCCCAACCACAAGATCGTTATTTTTAAGCGGCATAAATACTTGAGTAGAGCCCTCTTCAGAGAGTTGCGTTAAACCTTTCTGCAGCTGCTTCAGCTTTAACGGATCAGCGAGGCGAATGCGCCTAAAAAGCTCAGGAGCAAAATGCGGTATGCCTCGGAATTTAAGCTCTTCCCCTGCGGTAAAGGTATCCCCAATTTGGATCGTACCGTGATTATGAAGGCCGATAATATCACCGGATACAGCACCGTCAGCCTGACTCCTATCACCGGCTAGAAATGTCACCGCATCCACGATTTTCACATCCTTGGCCAATCGGGTGTGCCGCATTTTCATGCCCTTCGTATACTCGCCTGAGCATATACGCATAAAAGCAATTCGGTCACGGTGCTTAGGATCCATATTGGCCTGAATCTTAAACACAAAGCCGCTAAAGCTAGCCTCTTGAGCTTTCACTGTTCTAGTTTCTGTTACTCTGTCTAGAGGTGCCGGGGCCCATTCCACAAAGTCGTCAATCATTTCTTTGACGCCAAAATTGCCCAACGCAGTGCCAAAATAAACTGGAGTCATCTCTCCCTTCAGATAAGCGCTCTTGTCAAACTCATGGCTGGCACCTCTCACTAATTCGATTTGGTTACGGAAATCTTCCCCATAGCTCCCCATCAATTCATCAGCATCAGCGCCGTACAAACCTTTTATCAAAATCTCATCAGGAATTCGACTGCCCTGCCCTTTGGTATAAACATGGATGGTGTCGGTATAGAGATTGTAAACTCCCTTAAACTCCTTCCCCATTCCCAGTGGCCAATTAATCGGCGCGCACTTTATATTTAACACCGTCTCGATTTCATCTAACACATCAATTGGGTCAAGCGTATCTCGGTCAAGCTTGTTTACGAAGGTGAAAATTGGAGTATCTCGAAGTCGACATACGTCCATCAATTTGATTGTTCGAGCTTCAACTCCTTTCGCACCATCGACAATCATCAACGCCGAGTCGACGGCAGTGAGAACGCGGTAGGTATCTTCAGAGAAATCTTCGTGCCCGGGGGTGTCCAGCAAATTCACCATTCGCTCTCGATAAGGAAATTGCATTACCGATGAGGTGACGGAAATACCTCGCTGCTGCTCCATAGCCATCCAGTCAGAAGTTGCATGACGATCTGACTTTTTGCCCTTGACCGTACCGGCTACTTGAATGAGATTGCCAAAAAGCAATAGCTTTTCAGTGATGGTGGTTTTACCAGCATCAGGGTGAGAGATGATTGCGAGAACTCTTCGTTTCGCTATCTCTTCTTGGAGAGACTCCAGACTCATGATAATTGTCTCAGTTACGTTAGGTTAGGTTAGACAAAGGCGCAAGATTATAGCAGCTACGCCGACTAGCTGCATACTTGCCTCTCGTGACCGCCCCAGACGCACTCATCGATCATCTTGATCTATGGCTGGAGGCTGTCTTGTTCTACAATACTTAGCCCTAACGCCTTGAATAGCGATTGGCCCTCAAATAGGACCATAAATAACACAGGAGAACGCACCATGGATTTTAATCTGTCTGCTGATCAGCTGGCACTGCAGCAATCTGTTCGTCAGTTTGCCCAAACCGAACTACCTGAAATAGCGAGAAAAATAGAAGAAACCGACGAGCCTGTCAGCTTGGAGTTAAGGCGGAAATTCGGTGAACTCGGCTACCTTGGCGTTAATTTGAGTGAGGAATATGGCGGTGCGGGCATGTCTCATCATGACGCTGTCATTGTATTAGAGGAAATCGCGAAAATCTCCATTGCCGTAGCCTTCCCTATTTTTGAATCCTGCTTCGGGCCTAGTCTTGCTATCGCCCACTTTGGCAGCGAAGAAATGAAGAAAGATGTGCTTCCAAAAGTCTGTAGCGGAGAGATTGTGGTTGCGGTTTCGATGTCCGAGCCCGACGCAGGTTCAGCACTAACTGATTTGAAAACCCATGGAAAAATCGACGGTAATAAAGTCGTTCTCAATGGCAGTAAACGCTGGTGCTCTGGCGCAGGCCACTCAGAAACTTACGTGGTGTATTGCCGCATGGACGGTTTGGCTGGAGCCAAAGGTATTGGCGCTGTTTTAGTATCCAAAGGAACACCGGGATTTACCTTCGGCAAGCGTGACCATCACATGGGCTTTAGAGGTGTTTACAGCGCCGACATGTATTTCGACAATGTCGAGGTGTCTACTAAGGATATTCTCGTGCCCGCAGGCGGGTTTGGAAAGCTCATGGACGCCTTCGATCTTGAGCGCTGCGGTAACACCACTATGTCTTTAGCGGTAGCCCAATCGGCTTTCGATTTTGTATTGGACTATTGTCAGCAACGACAGCAATTTGGCAAGCCTCTTATCGACTTCCAAGCGGTTCAAATACAAATTGCCGAAATGAAAATGAAATTGGAAGCCTCAAGACTCCTACTTTACAGGGCCGTGGTGAATGCAGAGAGAGGCCTCCCCTCTATCGGCGAAAGCTCTATAGCGAAGTGTTTTGCGAATGAGACAGTAAGAGAGGTCACTGGCAAAGCCATGCAGCTAATGGGCGGCTACGGCTATTCTAAAGAATTTCCAATCGAACAGAAAATGCGGGACGCCTGGGGTTGGGGAATTGCCGGCGGCGCAATAGACATCCAAAAGGTAAACATAACATCAGCCATGGTTGGCCGCCGCTTCAACCAAAGATCAAAGTAGAGGCTTAATTCAGGCATCCGTGTCTAGTATTGCAGCTTTGCCAACCCAGTGTTTACCTAAAGTGGCGCTGGGGAGAGGACACTGCAGCAGAGCGAGAAATCACTGATAACGACAGCAACAAACTAGCCAAGACTAGATCTAGCGGGACGGCCTACGGATAAGGGCAGAAAAGTAGGAAAAAATTAGCCAGTTATAAAGGAAAGAGAATCCTGCTGCTAATGCAGCACAGCTGAGGATGGTCTCGCTAGGCCTTCGGCAAATTCTGGGTGAAGCACATCAATTCTCTTCACCAAAAGTAAATCATGGCGGCTGAGCTGATCGTAGTCTTCCACTGTTCTGACATCGATATCGTCAAGCAGGACACAAACCACGTCGTCATCCTCAATGTCGACTACAACACACTGTTTAAAGCCGCTAACAGTATTTATAGAGGCTACAGACCCTACTTCATAGCAATGGATAGGATAACTGCCATCAGCCACCTTGAGGATTCCGTAGGACGTGAATGCCACCCCAAACCCAGCAGCGGCGACAATGTGAATGATATCGATTATGTCCGGATCCGTTAAATCGACCCGAACAGTTTCTGACACCGGTTGATTATCTTTGAGCTGACGGTGATTAACGAGCTTCAAAAACAGGCTAATGTCTTCCTGATTCCACTCGAGTATTTCTTCATTTTCCGAGCGGGTACTGTCCGAAGACAAACTAACTACACTAGTTTCGATAGTTAAATCCGTTATTTCAGTTTCTGGAGGGCATGGAACAATCATGGCCACAGAACAGTAGCCTTCGCTACTCTCGGCGCTAAGTCGCCACAAAAAGGGTATCTCGCCTGTCAGCTCAATCATTTACTACCTTGCATTAGAGATTTATGTTCTCACAATAGCACAGTTAAATTACATACTAAATTAATTAACAAAACCCAGTGGTTTGCGAAATCTTGGTCTACACTGTTAAGGGGGTTTACTGAACATTGCTAATTCAAGCTTGTAGAAACCTCTTCTAAGTCATTGACCTTAAGACATTTTCTAATCCCAGTCTTGACAAATAATTTGTCCACAGAATCTGTGGATAAGTCCGTGCATAGTTTCCTAAAAAACCCCTAAAGCCTCGTATTTGCAGACGCTTAATACAAATTGGTTGATTTTTAACCAATCGCATTTATATATATTTATCAATAGGTTAGAAGTTTTGCATTGATCGGTTATTAATTAAACATGCGCATTTAAAGACTTTTGTGACCCTTAGGTAATTTTTGTGCATAAAAACTCGGTGTATTTATCAACCCCAATAATAATGCGTCTATTTAGCACTGTTTTTATTGAAGTTTTTTAATCTATAATACCAGTCGTTCAGTAAGCATCATTTACTCATAGGTCAGCGGAAAAATGATTAATCGCAAGACCCTCTTAATAGGCGCCTTAGTATTTGCCCTCATCGCGCTCAGTATAATTCTGAGCAGGGGCATCATTCGTAAAACCCAGTTTGATACCAGCAGCAAAGTCTTGGTGTTAGACACAATAGAAGCGCTTTTGAAAGTTCGCGAGCGCGAGGCTATGCTTTTACTGATGAACGATGATAACTTCGACTCAAAATCCAAGGAAAGTTCCGCCACTAGACTAACCAACCTAACAAGGGCTGTAGGCGTGCTGAAGACCATCAACAGCGTCACGGGCTCCTCTGAAGTCCCATTGCTGCCTTTATCAACGCCGCCTACGGCAAGCTATCGATTCGATCTAAGTATGCTAGCAGGGCCAATAACCTTGACTGCGAATCTAGTCTGGATCACTGGCAATTGGCAGTTTGCCAGCTTCAGCTTCAGCGGCGATTTACTTCGAAACTAACTGCCCATGAGCTCACAGACCGCAGGCATGAGGATTACCGCGCACATGGCAGCAAGCAGCAAATCTCTATCCAAACTGAAACCTACCAGCATGGCTTCAGGAAGGTGATTAGCAACTACTCCCCCAACAACCCATACTCCCATCACCACAAATACGGTCAGCCTGCTTCTAGTAATTAGGATGCAAGCCGCAACCAAGAACGCGACTAAAAAAATGATGAAGTAGTTATTTACCATTCCAAACCGGGACAGGGTTTCGTTGGCAATGGCAATTCCAAGAGTAATAAAGACAACAAAGCCATAGGCGATAGGCGTTATATATCGGCTACCTTGTTCCATAAATTCACCTACATGAGCATCAAAGGGCAATTGTAGGACTAATCCTCAATTCACCTAATAATCATAGAACAATCTTGCTCCTATCGATCCAACTCAATCTCAAGACTTTGACCCAGCTCAAACTAAAATCGTGAACTAGGTGCCACTTTTGAGATCAAACAGCCCTCTTACGCAAAGACGCTTGGCGAAGTGCTACTTTTAGGATTGAAAAGTTAGAGAAAACGAAGGAAAGCAATAATGCCGAAGGAGAGCATCCCGCCAAGCCTTATTGCCGACCAGCAACTTTAAGGCTTGGGGAAATAGAATGGATTATTAGAATAATTGAGCTCGACGTTACTCAGCAACCACACGCAGCAGCTGATTGTAATCGGTTAAGCCCATAAAAATTTTATGAATGCCGTCTTGTTTCATGGTACGCATACCATCTTTTAGGGCTTGCGCACGAATCGTGTCGAGCTCGGCCTTTTTATAAATCATAGCCTGTAGCTCGGTAGTGCCAACTAAAAGTTCATGGATACCGGTACGGCCTTTGTAGCCAGTGGCGCCGCAATCATTGCAGCCTACCGGTCCCATCAACTCAATGTTCTCCTCATCATAACCAAGGTCACCAAATTGATCTCGACCGTAGCTGTCAATTAGATGATCCAGCTCCTTTTGGGTGGGTTTGTAGGGCTGCTTACATTTTCCGCATAACGTTCTAATCAATCGTTGGGCGAGCACGCCCAAGAGCGCATCGGAGAAATTCACCGGATCTAGCCCTAGATCTAGCAATCGGGTGATTGTTTCTGGGGCCGAGTTGGTATGCAGCGTAGATAACACCAAGTGACCTGTCAAAGAAGCTTCAACCCCGATACTAGCTGTCTCATGGTCACGCATTTCGCCAATGAGAATAACATCCGGGTCTGCCCGCAAAAATGCACGCATGGCGGTGGCAAATGTAAAATTAATTTTAGGGAGCATCTGCACCTGCTGCAAGCCTGGCTGGGTGATCTCCACAGGGTCTTCTGCTGTCCAAATTTTTCGTTCCGGCTTATTGATATAACCCAGCACAGCGTGCAACGTTGTTGTCTTACCAGACCCTGTTGGACCTACTACCAAAAAGAGTCCGTGAGGATGGGCGCTTAACTTAATCACTTTGTCATAATTTGGCTTGCTAAGATTAAGCTTATCCAACGGCATCGCGCTGCCAGCCGCGAGAAGACGCAATACTGCACTCTCTCCCTGCACTGTTGGTACTGTAGCTACCCGCAGCTCAAGGATCTTGCCTTTCACTTTAAGCTTACACTTACCATCTTGGGGCAATCGCTTCTCGGCAATGTTAAGCCTAGAAATAACCTTAATACGTGCTACCAATGCGGTACAGTGTTCTTTAGGTATTTTCAGAAGCTCGCGGCAAATTCCATCCACTCGTATCCGAACCCCACCAGGCAAATGGTCTTTGCCAGGCTCAATATGAATATCCGACGCACCCAATCGATCCGATTCTGTAATAATTTTATTGACCAACTGAATAATAGCAGAAGTAGCGGCAAGGGCTTCATCCTCATCCGAACCCTCGTCCTGAACCTCAACGCCTCCTTCAGAATCCAGTGCTGAAAAAACGTCATCAAAACCAGAATCCAGATCGCCCTCATCTTCGCCTCGCAGGTATTGAATAATGTGCTCCTGCAAACCAACCCGAAATACATAGTTGCGCGCATTAACCACACCCTGAATTTCCATAATGCGCTGATAGTCAGATGGATCATCGATTAGAATTACTGCTTCGTCTTTGTTACCAGCAACCGGCAACCAAAGATTGTTTCGCAGATAGCTCATGCCGATATTTTCCAACAGATCAATAGGTAATTCATGGGATGGGTCATACTTCATGTAAGGTACGCGATAATAATATTCTAAAGACTTACCTATTAAATCAGCATCAATGTTATGTTCCTCCATGAGGCTGCGAGTTACAGAACCCCCATAAAGGCCAACCTTGTTTTGGACATCTTCGAGCTCAACGCTTGAAATTTGACTTTTTTGCACGAGATAATCGAAAGGACCCTGCGTGCTTTGCAAGGACGCTCTAAACTGCTTGGCCAGCATTTGGCTAACCATCATTGCGTGCTTTAAATCGGTCTTGGTAAAGTCCCTATCGCCTTCAAAATTGATCAGTTGCATTACACCCAGCAATATCTCATCTTTTATGGGCACGACAATTTGGGACTTAACATTCCAGCCCCTTTCATCAGAAAAACTGGAATCAAATTGGAGTCGCGGGTGGATATCTGTCAGCTCTTCGCTGTCTTTAACATCCTTTATCATCAGTGCTCGCTGACTAAGAGCTACATATCCTGCTAATGATGTCGTACTCAATGGCACCCTAATCTCGGCTGAATCACCATCAGCACCTACAGAAGAAGCTGCTTCGACAAATTTAGGGTCGCCGCCCTTGATCGAGGCTAATATCTCTTTACCATTGTCTACGCTCTGCCAAATAGTAAACAAGCGAACACCGAGCAAATCCAGCAGATCCTGCTCAACTTCTTTCATGGCTGCCTGCAGCTCTTTACTGTATTTCAGGCGCTGATAAATTTTTGAAAGCGATGTAACAAATTCATCGGGGATTACTGCAGGGGCTCGAACAGCCGCAGGAGACGTCTCTACGACGACCACATCATTATCTGTTATTAGGGTTTGAACCATAGTTATTCACGTGTTTTAAGGGTTTCTGCCGACACACTTTTTAGTATCAAAAAAAGTTCCAGTTTTCCGAACTCGCTCGTGCCTAGCTAAGTGTTTAGCTAAGTTTTTTAGGATATTACAACTAATGTTATGTTCCAGAGCTCGAAGCCAGACCAAAATGCCAGTAATTTCAACAAGTTTCAACAGATTTTTAGGAATTATGGGAGCCCTATTCGGGCTAATCTCCAGTGCCTGCGCACAATTACCGGCACTGTCCGAAGACGATTTTCAATGGTTAGGACAAAAAATCTACCAGAATGAGTGCAACTCTGATTATCAATGCCTCACTAGCTGGAACCAAGGAGAGGACTTCCCTTCTTTGGGTATAGGGCATTTTATCTGGTTTCAGGCAGACCAAATCGAACCATTTGAGGAAACCTTTCCAGCCTTGCTGGACTATCTTCGAAATCAAAACCAGACACCACCGCAGTGGATAAATGAGTTGCCTGCAGCCGAATCCCCATGGCTAGACAGAAACAGCTTCTTGGCCGACCTTCCCTCGGCAAGGATGACGCAATTGCGAGAATTTCTTTTCAATACCCGCGAACAGCAGTCAGCCTTCATCGCCAACCGCCTAACTCAAACACTTCCGCAGCTCTTGCAATCGGCATCTGTTGAATCACGCCCCATTATTGAATCGAATTTCGATACGCTCGCACACGCCTCTCCCCCCCATGGCCTTTACGCACTTATCGACTATGTTCACTTTAAAGGCAGCGGTATGAGCGAAAACGAGCGCTATAAAGGGATAGGATGGGGCCTGCAGCAAGTGCTGTTAGAAATGACCGGCAGTGACTTGCAAGCATTTGTCGACGCCGCAGAAAAAGTGCTGGCTCGCAGAGTTGATAACTCACCAGCCCAACGTAACGAAGGTCGCTGGCTTGAGGGCTGGAAAAATCGTTTACAAACTTACCTACCTTAAGCGGCAAAAATCGATTGATTAAATAGAGGTCTTCATCAACGAAGAACCTAAACCAATGAAGCTTTCTACACGTACTCTTAGCAGCGGTGAAAGCTGAAATTTGTCGTCAATTGAGCTAAATTATGCCGAATAGAAAAAAGTGGCCCGAAAAACTCGCTTTGAACTCTACTTATTATTTTTGTGTTAACACTATCGCGCTTAAATCAGGCGCAAGCAGCTAATTAAAATGACTTTTGAACGCCCTAACATTGAAGAAATGGAAGGATATATGCCCGGGGAACAACCCTCCGGTAGCGATGTCGTAAAATTAAACACTAATGAAAATCCTTACCCCCCAGGCCCAAAAGTGGCCAAGTGCTTAACTCACATTGCAGTGGATTCGCTACGCCGTTATCCGCCCCCGCTAGCGAATGACTTTCGACTCGCTGCCGCGACCCTACATCAGGTGGCCCCAGAGAACATAATCCCAACTAACGGCGGTGATGAGTTTCTTCGCCTCGTTATGACAACGTTTGTCGGTGCCGGCGAAATCATAGCGGTAACGAAACCAAGCTATTCTCTTTACCCAGTTCTTGCGGGGATTCAAGACAGCGAGCTTGTGGAAATCCCTTTAGAAGACGATTGGTCAATGCCAAAAACTTTCGCAGCAAAACTCAATCAACTGAATGCCAAGCTCGCCATCATTGTAAATCCCCACGCCCCAACTGGGTCGCTTCTTGATAGTAGTTATTTGGCTAAAATTGCACATGATTTTAATGGGGTACTATTAATTGACGAAGCTTATGTTGATTTCATTGATCCTGAACTTAACTACGACTCGATTCCTCTAATCAATCAATTCCCTAACATATTATTCCTTCGCACGATGAGTAAAGGATACTCCTTAGCGGGTCTGAGGTTTGGATATGGTATCGGGCCTAGCCAGTTAATAAGCCCAATGATGTACAAAACCAGAGACAGCTACAACACCGATTTTATCGCCCAAAAATTAGCTACCGCCGCAATCCTTGATACAGCTTATGCTCAAGATACTTGGCAAAAAGTTAGGGCATCACGGCAGCAATTGGCTAAAGACTTAGCTCACTTAGGCATATCATCGCTGCCAAGTCAGGCTAACTTCTTGCTCTGTGAAATCCCGCAAATTACGGGTGCTCAAGCACTTTACCAGAGTTTAAAAATGCAAAGTATTTTAGTTCGCTATTTTGACCAGGACCGCCTGAGAAACAAACTGCGCATCTCAATCGGCAATGGCCCAGAAAACCAACGCCTGATTTCTGCAATCAGCCAACTTTTATGATGCTCTAAATTAATAAATTGAGCTTATTTTTCTACACTTGAATTAAGGTCTCCTTTTTACACAATCAGGTACTATTAACTTAACATGCGCCAACTCAGGCGCTATCGCCGACTTAAAACCCTTTTCAAGTGGAGCTGCGGCATCCAGCTATCGGCGCCCTGCTGCAGACATTTTAGACGGTGGCGCCTCTCTATTGGTTAACGAGTGTTTTAAACTAGACTTGGGTGAACTCGTCATCGTGAGGGCCTTGGGTTTAGGTCCCCACGGAGAAGAAACTGGGCCTCCATTGATAATGAAGGCAGTGCGCAAAAGCCTCGATGGCATGGGTTTAAGCCTAGAGCAGACCGCCTCAGGAAGCCTTGAGTCACCTAGTGCAGAACACATTAGACAACACACCGTTCTGCAAGGCCTTTTCATTGTAAAAGACCAAAATAAAGTCTTGTTTGTTAGTGATTAAGAAAGCTGGCGCCTGCCTTATCGGCAGCTAGCAGGCAATGAGTCTTGACCACAGGGGCTGCAACTCTTTTTGAGAAGCTCAAATCTGATGCTATGCTAGAAGACATTCCAACGATTCATTTCGCGAGTAACTGCTACCCTAACCCTCACCAAATTTTGCTTTTCGTTTATTTAATAGTCCCCGCTCTCTTAGAAGGCAGCAGCAAAATACACGCAGACATTATTCCGGAGCCAGAACCACACCATCGGTGGCTCTCCAATCCAGAAATCAGTGAATTAAGGCCAGTGCTTAAGCCTAAACTAGTTGACAAACTAGTCAGCCAAGTTTGAAACTTTGCCGCTCTGAAGTTACCTTAGGTCATACAAATCCTTTAAATAGGACTATCACCCACCCAACTTCCATTAACAACGTTCGTCCCAGCTATGAGCAAGAGCGCGCGCCCAACTGAAAACAGTCCAATCCATGCTTGCCCCAGCTGCAAATCGCCGCTGCGGCCCCTAGTCGGCAAGATGGGGCCCTTTTGGGGTTGCTCCGGGTTCCCAAACTGCAAAACGACACTGAACGATGTCGACGGCAAGCCAACAACAGAAATCAATGAGGAGTATCGCTGTCCAATCTGCACCCGGCGCTTAGTAAAGGCCGATGGCAATTACTGGTTTTGTAGTGGTTATAGCAAAGGCTGTAAAATCACCCTTGAGGACGAGAACGGTGTTCCTAAGACCGCATTTCGCTGTCAGGAATGTGGTAGCCTTCTGGTAAAAAGAAACGGCAAAAACGGTTATTTTTGGGGCTGCAGCCAATACCCCGAATGCTCAACTACCTATAGCGATCTTGAAGACAGGCCAAACTATTGATTTTTTCTTTATTGAAATTGCGCAAAAAAACAGCAGCAGTGGTTGGCGGAATTAGCACCGGCGCGCTCTGCCTGTGGGCTCTTGTCATGTGGCAGAATGTATCTGTCGAAGAATTGACCGGTCTTTTGCTAAACACTCTGCTTATGCTTGGAGTGATCATCGTGACGGCACTTTTGATAATAGTGGCTTTCAAAGGGCTCGCCAAAATCGCGAGGTTCATAACCAATAAACTAGGGTAGCGGCAATGACCGAGACATAAGCAACGCATCTTCTCTGTCCCCAGCATTGGGATAGTAATTTTTCCTCTCCCCTACTTGAACAAATCCCATAGAGCGATAAAGCCCAATACCTGGAGCATTAGACTTTCGAACTTCCAAAAAGCACTCTTGGGCATCCAGCTTTACAGCTCGATCCAGTATCAAGTTGAACAATTTTCGAGCCAGTCCCTTCCGCTGGTGATCCGGGTGCACGCAAAGTGTTAACAAGTGACACTCACCGATAGCGACTGACATCACCGCATGAGCGAAAATATCCTGCTTATTTGCAAGCACCCAGCACTGATAGCTCCCTCGCAAACAGTCTATAAAAATGCGCTTTGTCCAGGGATGTGCATAGGCAGCCGTTTCGTTTTGAACTACGAGGTCTAGATCACTGCTGCGCATAGTACGCGCGAAGTATTGAGAAGAATTGTCAACTTGGCTGAGCATTGGGTGGCTTAATCTCTACAGTGGCAGGCTAAACAGCAGCTGCCAATCTTTCCTTTAGTGGTTGCAAATGAGCCCAGACCTGCTTTTTTAGCAGAGGGTAGGACAACATGGCAGACAGAGTAGAGGTTAGCGTCATGTGATAGCCCTGTGGCATCTGAACGAAATCTTGGAGGCCATCACCAGCACCAGCATCCACGACTCCAGACTCGGCTAGAATGGCTTCAATTTGGCCAGCAAACACCAGTAAATTGCTAAACTTACGGGCTCCATGCCGCTGCGCTATAAACCCTTTTAAAATCTGCTGTGCTGCCAATTTCGAGTTCCCATCGGTGTGCATCGGTGACTCTATTGGCCAGCTGAAACTCTCAGTACGAAAATCACTGTCGCTCCAGTTCACTTTAAGGGCAGACAAAATGGCTTTTAATAACGCTATCTTTGCATCCGAACCCTCATCCCCTTTTGCATAGGGCAGTTCGTCGATGACAGCTAGTTGATCGTTGATATGAAAGTATCGGATCTTAAAATTAAATTGAGCGGCTACCTCAACCTCCGCCGCAACAGATGGCATTGTCGAAGGGTCTTGCTCTACCGGCTTCTCGGTTTCACGGGCCAATTTGCCTAGGCTTTTCCCAGTTGCCTGCCTCAATTCTGCTTTCAAGCCACTTAGCCCGACAGGTCGATTACCGTCTCTAGCCAAATTTTCTTCACCAAAAGCGAGCCCTGAGACTACCCCTGCAGTTTTAGCTGGCTCCTGGGCGCTAGCTAACCCTTCCAACTCTTGAATATCTTGAGAATAATCATAGCTTGGCGAAGCTTTAGCAGCCGGCAGCACTTTCTTTAGATAAAAAGGCTGTATATCCATTACCTTGAGGTAAGCTTGTCTTTGAAATTCATTCATCAGGAAGAGTACGCAGCGCGCTAAAACTCGAAAAAATAGTGAGGCCTCAAATATACTCGTTTGAAGACTTAGCAACAATAGGACCTTGCTATTGAATTATCTGTTTCTCTCGTTTGAGTTCGAGGAATAAACATGGTTGAATTCGCGCTCGTCGTTAAAGAGATAAATCAATGAAAGCTATAGTCTGCAGTTCTTACGGCCCCCCAGAAAATTTAAGTTTAGAAGAAATTGATAACCCAGTAGCAGGAGACAACGAAGCCGTTGTCGAGGTCTATGCAGCGGCCCTAAACTTCCCCGATGGATTGCAGATCCAAGGGAAGTATCAGTTCCAACCCCCCATGCCATTTACCCCCGGCTCAGAAGTTGGGGGCGTGGTTATCTCCACAGGACCTGGACTAGAGGGTTTTGTTGTTGGCGACCGAGTTATGGCAACTCCTGGTATTGGTGGTCTCGCAGAGCAGGTAGTTGTTAAGGCTGATGGTCTACGGAAGATACCTGACAGTATGGATTTCAAAACCGCAGCTAGTTTTGCGATGATTTATACAACCTCTTACTATGGCTTGAAACAGCGTGCTAATTTACAGCCCGGCGAGACTCTTTTGGTATTAGGCTCAAGTGGTGGAGTTGGCCTGGCCGCCGTAGAACTTGGCAAAGTCATGGGAGCCAGAGTGATTGCGGCAGCAAGCTCTGATGAGAAATTAGAATTTGTCAGCCAATTCAATCCAGACGCCACTTTAAATTATGGCGATGGCGATTTAAAAGAGAAAGTAAAAGAGCTGACCGACGGTCGCGGTGCAGATGTTATTTATGATCCGGTAGGTGGAGATTTATTCGACCAGGGTTGCCGTTGTATCAACTGGAACGGAAGACTGCTCGTGGTTGGGTTTACCAGTGGCCGCATCCCTGAATACAAAGCTAACCTGGCCCTATTAAAAGGATCATCGATGGTAGGTGTTTTCCTTGGTCGATTCCGGAAAGAAGAGCCTGCCGAGTACGAAAAGAATTTCGCCGAATTACTAGATCTCTATGACGCAGGCAAACTAAAACCTATAGTCACACAGTCTTTTGCGGTGAATGACTATGTTCAGGCGTTTAACATCTTCACTGAGCGCAGAGTAATGGGTAAAGTCACCCTTGAGTTTAAAGCAGGATAAAAACTAGAAATATGTTAACTGACGCAGAGATCCTCCAAGACCTAGAAAAGCTAAAAGATATCGTTGCAGCGCATAAATCGCCAGATGCACCACTAGCTACCCATAGCGAAGTAATCGGCGGCATTGAGTATGACGTATTTTCAAAAGTGCCCAGCAATCTCAACAATTTATATGAACTTGGCTCGGCAGCTGGAGAGAAAACATTTTTAGTTTATAACGACGAACGCTTAACTTTTTCTGAAACGCTAGCCTTGAGCCGGCGTTTAGCCAGAACATTGCTCGAGTCTTACAACACTAAGCTTGGTGATCGGGTCGCTATATGTGCCCGCAATTCTCCTGAATGGTGTATCAGCTACATGGCAGCGACCATGATTGGCGCGGTCGTTGTACCAATGAACTCTTGGTGGAAAGGTCCAGAAATTCAATATGGATTGAACGATAGTGCCAGCAAGCTTTTATTCATCGACCCTGACCGTCTAGCCCAGCTAGAGCCTCATCTGGACAACGTCGAAGTCAAGCTTGTGATCATTAAGCCTGAGCAGGATGAGGGTAAAAATCCTGGGTTTTATAGCCTTATCGACGGGGTTCTCCCGCTAACTAGCGACGAAATTAAAGCCATCAAGGTCGAGCCAGAATCAAACGCCAGCATCATGTACACATCAGGCTCTACAGGAATGCCCAAAGGCGTTCTGTCAACTCACCGCAATATCATCAACGCGCTTTACACCTGGTGTTTTGTCAAAGAAGTAACCGAGATTTTGCGTCCTGAGTTAGTGGAAGAAAATCCAGAATTTGACCCAGCTATCTTAGCTAACGTCCCTCTATTTCACGTCACTGGCAGTCATGCGCAATTTTTAGCGTGTTTTATCTATTTGCGAAAGTTTGTGATGATGTTTAAGTGGGATGCTGAAAAGGCGTTAGAAATCATCGAGAAGGAACGCATCAGCGTCCTTCATGGAGTTCCCACGATGGCATGGGAGGTCATGCAATCAGAAAAATTTGAAAGCACCGACCTCCGCAGCCTACGCGGAGTCCAAAGTGGCGGCGCGCCAAGACCCCCTGAACACCTCAACATGATGATCGCCAAGTTTCCGGACAAAGCTATTCCTGGCCTTGGCTATGGTCTTACAGAAACTAATGCTATTGGTGCAATCATCTCTGGAGAATTCTATCAAGCTCGGCCAAACAGCACTGGACGGCCGACGCCCCCTGTCACCTCAGTAAAGATAGTCGACGAAGAAGACAATACTTTAGAGAATGGCCAAGTCGGAGAGATCTGCATCAAAGGCCCGACTGTCATGAAGGGGTATTGGAATCAACCCGAAGCAACTGCCGAGGTCATCAAAGATGGGTGGTTTTACTCTGGTGATATTGGCAAGCTCGACAGCCTTGGCTTTCTAATAATACTTGATCGCGCTAAAGACATTGTTATTCGCGGCGGTGAAAATATCGGCTGTGCGGAGGTAGAATATGCTGTTGCTGAACATCCCTGTGTCAGTGAGGTTTCTGTCTATGGCGTGCCCGATGAAAGACTGGGCGAAAAGCCTTGCGCTACTATCATGCTAAAAGCCGGAACAGTCTTGGATGAAGCCGAATTGAAAGCGTTTTTGAAGGAAAAAATCGCAGGTTTTAAAGTACCGGAACTCATGTATTTTCAATATGAACAACTACCCCGCATCGCCTCCGGCAAAATTGCTAAGAAAGAGCTTAGAGCAAATACCCTAAGCCTTCTTGAATCCGCCTAAAATTCATCAAACTGTCATCCCCTTGACCGACAATCACGCCTTTAAACAGGCGTGATTCGCTAGCTTTGACGTTAATAATCGAATTGCTCACTTTTTACTGAAGATAAGTGGTCACCGTAACGATATAAGTATAGCGTAATACTAATTATGGCATTACTAATCCGTCAATTTGACTTTGAGGTTAACCATGCAAGAACAGAACTGGAATGACAATATCGACGCTCCGGCGCTGCCTCTAGATGCAGCAATCCTTCTCGGCGCAGAAGATGACCTTGATCTGAAGAAGTCTTCAAACACTCTAAAAACAGATGTAACCGAGCGCAGGCGACGCATAGAAGAGCGCTTGGAAGCTAAGAGAATATCTCTTGAATATGAGTACGAAGATCTAGAAAGCTGGCCATAGCGTCCACCAAAAGATTTTTTTAAATCACAGGCTGTCTTAAGCTTTAAGGCTGGCACTAATAACTTAAGACCCTCACCCCTTTCCAAAAGCTGCCTTGAGAGCTGCGGCTCGCCATTACTGGCACCTTAAAATTAGTCCAAATTCCTCTATTCAGTTTCAAATTTAGTGAGTATGATTACGGGCTTGTTTTGGCAAGGACTAAGGGAATGACTTATTGTGTGGCAGTGTCAGTAAACGCAGGAATTGTGTTTTGCTCAGACTCATTGACCAGCGCTGGAGTTGATCAAATCTCAACTTACAGCAAAATGTTTCGCTTTGGGGTTGACGGCGAAAGGCAGTTTGTTATTCTGTCGGCCGGTAATCTCGCGACCACCCAGGCTAGTATTGCTAAAATTAAAACTGATATTAAGCAGAACGCCGACGTTAATCTGTACAACGTCGAATCCTTGGAGGAAGCAGCTGATTACCTCGGTGACGTCAGCCGCGAACAGCAAGAAAAACACCAAGTAGAAGGCAAAAACTTTCAGGCTAGCTTCATCATTGGCGGCCAGATAGCCGGCAGCCACCATAGCGTTGTTCTGGTTTACCCTGAAGGCAATCACATCACAACCTCCCGCGACACGCCCTATCTCCAGATAGGCGAAAGTAAATATGGCAAACCTATTCTTGATCGAATTGTCACCCCAGATTTAGACCTGGATACCTGCGCCATGTCAGCATTGGTTTCAATGGACTCGACCCTGAAAAGTAACTTAAGCGTGGGCCCGCCTATCGAAGCACTGACTTATCTAACCGATAGCTTCTTAATGGATAAGCCTCATCGCTTTGAAGCTGACAGTGACTTTCTTCGGGATCTGAGCCGCTCTTGGGATGCACGACTGAAAGAAGCATTTAGACAAATGCCGCCTCTGTCTTGGGCTGCTAATTGGGATAAATCAAGTCGTGGACAAAACGGAGCTTTTTAAGGGTTTTTCCAGCGATGATAAAGGGGTAGGCATCTTCCAACCCCATGCTCCTGTTTAAGGAATTTAAAACCATCGCAAGCTGCGCCCACTTTTCGAGAGTTTCACCAAATTCGTCAAATCTCTCGGCACCTTGTTCGAGATTATAATCTTCCGCGGTTTCCAGCGTATCTATCATGTGCAAGTAATGAGACCAAACTTCTGCCCAGTCTTCAAGCGGATGTGATTGAGCATAGCGGCTGATGTAATCTCGATCGCCACACATAGTAGATTTGTTAGAATAGTAGTGATTCAAGGCGGTTTTATAGTCCGCACGCTCATCACCAAACAAGGCACGAAATCGTTTGCGTGTGCCTTCATTCGTAATCAGCTTATCAAAATAGTAATGACCGCTCTCGTGCCGAAAGTGACCTAGCAAAGTCCGGTACAACTCTCCGGCGAATGCCCTACTAATCTCCCGAGTAACATCATCAGCCTCCGTAATGTTAATCGTTATCAATCCCTGCAAGTGGCCGGTTGTGACATATTCTTCTGCAACACCGGGGTCCGTTCTTTTATCTTCAATGAACTGAAAAGCCAAACCATTAGGTTCAACCGACTTACCTTCAACCGGCAGTCCTAGGCTGAGCAATGAAAAAATTAGTCTACGCTTTGCCTGCTCCAAGCTTTTCCACCAGCGCCGTCGGTCCGCGCGGAGCAAGTTTGGGATGGTTTGATTCAGTTCACACGACACGCAATAAGATGTGCCTGGCTTAGTTACCAGCCAATTGCAGACATCATAGTCCAGTCGGTTTTTACAAACTCTAGGTGAATAATCCTGCGCATCCAGTTCTATCGGATGCATAGACATTTTCAAAGGATCAAAACCCACGTCTTTACTACAGCTTAGGCAGCGGGTATTTTCGAAGAACAGCAACTGGCCACAGCTGCAAGTGAAATTTTTCATGGGATATTCTAATTAAGAAACCAAGTTGCTGCGATTTTCTGATGTATTGACGCTATCTCAACTTGCATAACATCGATGTAGTCGAACAAGCCCACAACAAGAAGCTTATCGATTTCTCCTCCACGGACAACGCGAAGAGCCTTGTTGAGCTGAGTGGAGACCTTACCATTCCTGGGCAACTGTTTAAGAATAACTTTCAGCTCGTTTAAATTGTAAACGACCGCCCGTGGAAAGTTTTCATCTTGGATGAGAAACTCAACAACGTCTTCAGGGTTTACGATATCTTGCACATGTTGCCTGTACATTTGATAAGCCGACAAGGAGCGTAGGATATTCATCCACATAATATTTTCGTAAGGCCCAGCAACTTCCACCTCAGCATTGTCACCCGTAATACCCGGCAAAAGGTCGCCCGAGCCGACGTCAACAATGCGAGTTGTCATATCTGCCCTTTCTACGCCCCGGCCTAGCAATAAGAAATTGTAAGTATCGTCACGGCTAATAGTGCCAGACATCAGCCCAGACAGCTGCTGACAACCGGTGATGATTTCTTCTAAAAACTCATGCCGAGGCCCTCGCTTTTCACCTTTCACCGCGTTCTCTTTGGCATAATGATACAGGTAATTAATTTTCTCAAAGGCTTCGGTGGGCATAACTTCGCGAGTGGTCCGTGAATTTTCCCGAGCCATCGCAAGCATGGCCGAAATAGAGTAGCCATTGTCTTCTGCCAAGAGGAAACGCATAACAGAACGCTCTTGCGCCTGTTTGTACTTTTTATCAAAAGCTTCAGAACTACCTGTGATTTCCACCAGAGAATGCCAGCCTAGCTTCGTTTTCGAAGGCAAGTCCAACATAAGCGTGGAAAACACATTTAATAGCCGCGCCGTATTTTCGACTCGTTCTAAATAGCGTGCCTGCCAATAAACACGTTCAGCAACTCTAGATAACAACATTAATTAGCCGCCTTAGTCATCACTGACAATCCAGGTGTCTTTACTTCCGCCACCCTGAGATGAATTAACAATATAAGATCCTTTGACCATAGCCACTCGAGTTAAGCCACCGGCCGTGACATAGCTTTTATCCGCTTGAAGAACGAAAGGACGTAAATCTACATGCCTTGGTTCAACCACACGATCTCCTAAAATTGGCACCGTTGATAATGATATCAACGGTTGAGCCATATAATTTCTTGGATCTGCCTTGATGCGCCGCGCAAACTCATCTAACTCTTTTTTGCTCGCTTGCGGACCAATAAGCATTCCGTAACCACCGGATTCGTTTGCCGGTTTCACAACCAGCTTATCCAAATTCTCTAGCACATGCTGGCACTGCTTTTTATCAATACATAAGAAACTAGTAACATTGGGTAGTATTGGGTCTTCATCGAGGTAGTATTTAATTATTTGTGGGATATAGGTATAGATAATTTTGTCATCAGCCACACCGGCACCAGGAGCATTAGCTAATGCAACATTGCCTTTGACCCATGCATTAAACAATCCACTTACACCTAATAAAGAATCCTTATTGAAGACAGAAGGATCAATAAACTCATCATCGATTCGGCGATAAATCACATCGACCTGCGACAGACCATCGATTGTCTTCATGTAAACCTTCTCGTTCTCTACGACAAGGTCGCTCCCCTCTACTAATTCAGCGCCCATTCTTTGAGCTAAAAAGGAGTGTTCGAAATAGGCTGAATTATAGACCCCTGGCGTTAGCACAACGACTTCAGGGTATTTATTTCTACGAGGAGATATCGCTGCCAGAGTATCGAATAATTGAGCTGGGTATTCTGTTATCGGGCGAATATTATAAGCATCTTCAAACAATTCAGGAAATACACGCTTAGCAACGCGGCGATTCTCCAACATATAAGAAACACCAGAGGGCACCCGCAAATTATCCTCTAAAACAAAAAAGTCACCGTTGCCATCTTTGATTAAATCAGAGCCGCAAATATGCGCCCAAACACCAAAACGTGGATTGATCCCCATGCATTCCTTGCGAAAATTAGCGGAATCGAGAATAAGTTCTTTGGGGACTACTTTGTCTTTGAAAATTTTCTGGTCATTATAAATATCATTGATAAAACAATTGATCGCACGCAGTCGCTGCTGCAATCCGAGACTTGTCTTATCCCATTCTTTTTCAGCAATAATGCGTGGGATTATATCAAAAGGCCATTCTCGATCGATGTTACCCGCATCACTGTAAACTGTGAACGAAATGCCCATGGTTTTTATAGCGAGATCTGCTGCTGTCTTTTTTTCTAGCAGCTCTGCATGGGTTAGCGATCGCAAGTAGCTGGCTAAGCCTCTTGCTGGCTTTCGAGCATAACCAGGAGTGCTTATGATTTCGTCAAAGAACTTTCCCGGATTGTAAGTCTTCCAATTAACTCGCATAGTGGCTTCTTTAAAAGTAAGAGCGCTTAACTTATCGAATAAAGCTACAGCCCGCAACCACTTAAGTTCTGCGCCGGCGTTTAAATCCGCGTGAGATTCTTCCCCTACCGGCGATGTGCTTTCATTTCTAAACTTTGGTTTTTAAACTTAGACGTCCATCTCTTCATGCTGATTATTTGTGCCTTATTTTCGTGCTTTATCCTCACTCTGAATTTAGACTTCTAAGCTTAGACTCCAAAATATTAACCTTTCAAACCTCAGCCTTCTAAAACCTGCCTCCAAAACTTTCAGACTCGGAACGTCGCTTGCTACCGCCTTAACTTTCTGGCATGGGTTTTAGACCTCAAACTCTAAACTACAGCGGCCAAACAATAAGCAACATAGGGATGGACACAGCCACGATAACAATTTCAAGGGGTAAACCCATGCGCCAGTAATCACCGAAATGATATCCCCCTGGCCCCATAACAAGGGCATTGTTTTGATGCCCAACCGGCGTTAAAAATGCGCAAGAAGCCCCCACCGCGATTGCCATCAAGAATGTATCGGGATTAAGGTCTAGCGACACCGCAATATTGTAAGCAATAGGTGCCATTAATATTGCAGTGGCGGCATTATTCAATACATCAGACACTGTCATAGTAATGATCAAAAGCAAAGCCAGTAATACAACCGGCGACAAATCACCGCCAACGCTCAGAATCCCATCCACCAATAGCGAAGTCGTGCCTGTAGTTTCCAACGCTCCACCAAGGGGAATCATCGCCCCCAACAAAACCACTACAGGCCAATCCACACCCTTATAAAACTCCCTTATAGGTACGATATTCATCACGCCCATGGTCACGGTTGCAATCCCTAACGCCAGTTGAATTGAAATCAATCCAAACGCTGTAGACAAAATAGCCAGTACGAAAACGATCATTGCTGGCAATGCTTTAGTCGAACCGCCAAAGTCGATATTTCTTTTAGCCAACGGATAACATTCAATTTTCACGATAGCCTCTTGCAAGTTCTCAACATCACCATGCAGAAGCAGTACATCTCCAGTTTTTATTTGAAAGTCTCTTAACCGGTTTCGATGGGGCGTGCCAGAGCGCGACGCGGCCAGTAGGTTAACTCGGTATTTCCTATTGAACCCTATCTCCCGAGGGGTTTGATTGACGATAGGCGATGATGCAGTTACTACCACCTCAGAGACTTGAGAATCTTCAGAGTGCAATATCTCTTTTCGTGCGTTTTCAGCTGACAGCATTTGTAGGTTATGCTTACTGGCAAACTGATCAATATCTTCCTGAGGCCCTTGAAGCATTAATAAATCGTTTTCAGCCAAGCGATGGCTGCGCCTAACGACCGACATTTTTTCCCGCTTATGAATAAGCGAGATTAAATCCATTTTTTCCTCTGATAACTGGTCTTTCAGCTCACCAACAGATTGGTCTAACAATCCTGATTCTGCGGTTATCTTTAACTCGAATAAATATTTCTCAACATCAAACAGCTCCAAACCTGCCGACTGCTTGCGAACTTTGACCAACTTCCAGCCCACTGTCAGCATGAAGATAATGCCGGCTAAGGCAATAGCGCCACCCACTGGAGCGAAGGAGAACATAGTAAAAGCTTCGCCGGTGACATCTTGTCTGTAATTGGCTATCAATATGTTGGGCGGGGTACCTATTAGGGTTACCAAGCCACCGAGAATTGAGGCAAAGGACAATGGCATAAGAACCGTCGCGGGTGCCCGGCCAGCTTTCTGAGTTGATTGAATTGCTATAGGCATTAGCAATGCCAATGCACCGACGTTATTCATAAACATTGACAATACAGCAGCGAGAAACGTCAATATTGCGATATGTAGGAAAGGCTTATCTGCAACAGGGTCAATTAAAGCTGAGACAAATTGCACAGCACCGGACTTTGTTAAGCCGAAACTAACAATCAGCACCAACACTACTGTGATGGTCGCAGGATTGCCGAACCCTGTGAATAATTCCGATTGCGGAACAATGCCGAGTAAGCTTGCCGCGAACAGTGCCGCCAAAGCGACAAGGTCATAGCGCCACCTTCCCCACACCAAAAGCACTAGTAAAGTAAAAAGAATCCCCAGTAGCGCTCCCTGCTGAAAAGTCATTTATCTATTCGCCTTTCAGGATGTTAACTGTAAGCTCGCCCACACCGTCAATACCAGCACGAACGCAATTGCCTGCACTAACGGCATCGACACCACTGGGTGTACCGGTGAAAATTAAATCACCGGCTTTCAGTTCAAAATAGCTTGAGAGTTCAGCAATAATACTTGGAACATCCCAAATCATGTCATCTGTATTCGCATCTTGCTTAAGTACATCATCTACCGACAGCCAAATCCTAGCGCTGTCGATATTATTACAGTCAACTAATGGCTTGATTGCTGAAATTGGCGCGGATTGATCAAAGCCTTTTGCGATATCCCAAGGCTGGCCTTTTGCCTTACAATTAGCCTGTAAATCCCTGCGGGTAAAGTCGACACCAACCCCATAACCAAAAACACAGGCCTGTGCCTGTTCTGCATTAAGCCTAACCCCACCATGTTTTAATGCCACCACCAGTTCAGCTTCAAAGTGCAGATTAGCGGTCGACATGGGGTAGCTTATCGGCGAATCGTTAATAACTATTGCATCGCTAGGTTTACTGAAAAATACCGGCTGAGTTTTTGTCGGATCACCACCCATTTCTCTTACGTGGGCACTGTAATTTTGGCCGACACAGTAAATGCGATGAACAGGAAAAACAGCAGTTGTGCCCACTACTGGCACAACCGCTTGCTCGTGAGAAGGGAATACGGTTTCCATAACAACTCCTTTTAACGCTGACAGCCAAGATCGGCAATCAGATCTTCAGGCAATAAATTATTTGAATTCGGGAAAAAACTAAGTCCGCTAGCTGCAGATAGGTCAGCTAGCGGGAGACTATAATCACAAAAGGATGCCTGGGGCTCAACATTTGCTGGAAACCCAAATGCGGCTAATCCATCTGCCCCTGCTACTACTTTAAAAAATAATTCAGGTACTAAA
>Ga0307488_10000371_pt1 | contig 36167 bp, 32 predicted proteins | sample SB02metaG_FD_202248 | JGI IMG/M metagenome (GOLD analysis project Ga0307488, IMG submission 202248) | Sea-ice brine microbial communities from Beaufort Sea near Barrow, Alaska, United States - SB 0.2 | ecosystem: Environmental > Aquatic > Marine > Coastal | place: USA: Alaska | collected...
GCTGATGGCTCTTTACTCGCTGATGGCTCTTTACTCGCTGATGGCTCCTTACTAGCTAATGGCTCCTTCCCCAACGACGATTCCTTAGTCTCTGGTGAGTCCGTCGCATCATTATCTGTGTTTGGCATAATCGTGTGAACCGAATAAGTAATAGGATAAATAGCACAAAGTGTGTTTAAACACTCGCTTACCAATTCACTTAAGTGTGGCTCAAAAGCAGTCACCGATATTTGACGGAGTTCCGACTTCTTTGACACTAATCGTTCGCGTATAACTGGAAAACTGGAAGAGGTATCAAACAACTCGTTGGTATTTTGCAACATCAATTTCACGTCGTTAAGGGTCTCAGTCCAAATTGAAATCGTTTGCTGAGCAACCTCTACAGAAATAGTGATGTCCTGATGCATTGCCGCTTTACTTAACACAGAATTGACGTGGTTCATGGTCCCGTATAAGTAATAGAAAAATAAAGAGTTGCCTTTTTTATAAGAATAAAATAATAACTGCTTCTGTTTTTCAATAATACTGAAGACATCGTCTTGATTACTAATTGTCATCTGCAACATTTCTTGCAGTTGATTAATCTCTTCAAGGACTAATTGGCTATCATATTTGCTTTCGAATTCCTCAATGAACTTATCTGCAGGCAATGTATAGAAACATGACTCAAGGCCATGCAAAACATCTTGCTTTTGTTCCTCTGTACTCATCAACAAAATATTATCGATGCTGAGCGCCGAAGCACCCTCTATTCGGGCACCATCACTGGTGTTGTAACAATCAATTTTATGCGCGGCTAAGGCTTGTTCGATGATAGTTTTAGCTAGTTTGAATTCATACTTCGTGCTAACCACAGGACGAAAATTACCAGGTACTCGCAGCCCTGTATTATTCTCTTCTGTGTACTTGTATAGCTCTTTACCCTGGGGAGTATAATAACCAGACTGCGAAGAATGATGTTTTTCATTATCGACAAACCCCATATCAACACCGAAGAAATAAAACTGATTAAAGCCTAATTTCAAAAATAGATTGATGGCGAAATTACTCACTGTAGGAAAAGAAAATGCAAGTGACTCAGCCTTCTCTTCACCGATGACGTTAAGTGTCGAAACGGTCGCAGATTCCCCCTCTTTAAATGCAAATTTTACGTTTTTGTATAAATTGCATGTATCTGGATGAATACCGTTACAGCTCAACAAGGTGATTTTTTTCAGGTAGTCAAGGTCATCGACTCGGTAAGCCCAATCATAAGTTGCGCGGTTAAGCTCTATTTCTGCATGAAAGTCGGGAACAATATTATTACGATGCAAGGCTTGCAATGACGTACCGCAAGACACAACAATCGCACGGCCTCTTAATTCACGAATAGTCTCAATGCTATAATCCAGTGATGGGCCATTGCCTACAAAGATAATCGGTAATTCTCGTTGTTGTTGACTGAGATATTGGCTTGGTTTTGCGCGTAAAAACGGAATGCTGTTACGCAACGCTTCCTTGGTGTGCTCAATCGCATAACAAGCGTGATCAAAATACTCGCCCATTGCAACGACAATCTGCAGTTGCTCCCGCAACTGCATAATTGACGCGTTTAAAGAAGCATTGTAATAACCCTGGTAAAAGAAGGTTTGACTGAGAACATAGGGACCAATATTATAAAACTGGGATAATAGATCGCGAAATAAATGAGTGCCATCATCACCAATATTAATATATAAATTGGCACCTGACTCGTCGACTGTCTCTAGTATATTAGCCCAATCTATAGCAAACAAAGAAGCGTAGAAGAAATCTCTATTAGGCTCACAGATAAACAGTTTCTCAACCTCTTTATTTTCGAACAAACTTTCTAGCTGATAACCAGCACCCAATCCAAAAAGTATTAGCGACTTGATAGTATCCGGCAAAAAGCCTGCTTCGTCCTCTGCTTTAAGCAACAACTGTTCGGTTTTTTTAACCAATCTATAGTGAAAGTAATGTTTTAATTTCTCACCGCTATAGCCAAGAATAAGACCGTCTTTATTCGGGAATTTTTCAAAACTTTTATAGTGTTCATGACCGTCTTGTGCGGGATGGCTGCCATACAAACAGGCGCCATTATGACGATTGAATAAATTAATCTGACTGATTTGATTTTCAACAACTACCCACGTTTGTGGTTTATAGCTTACGAATTCTTCATGAATATTAGGATAATATTTTAGAAAAGCAGCTAAATTAGCTTGAAACCGAGACTGTTCTTTAGAAACTACTGATAATGCGAGGATATTCGGGCTGTCCAACCAAGGCGGTGTGTAATGTGTGAACTTACCTTGAATAGAGAATGGCGCATTAGAGACTGTCATTTCTTGCCACGATTTAGTTCGAAAAGCGTGCATAACGGCGTCAAAGGTAGGCTCATAATAATGTTGAAATAGCATCACATCTTTTACGTCGAACTGAGCTGACAACTCAGATAAGTCTTGAATAAGGTTTGCGCCGTTCTTGCCTATTTGAAAGTATAAACTTGTCCCTGTTTCCATCACCTTTTCTAATACACTTTGCCAATTTTTCACCAAACAAGAACTTTTGAAATATTGGCTTTCCGGCTCATAGATAATAATATGCTTAGCGGAGCAATGCTCAATCAACCAATCAATATGGTGGCCTAAGCCTAAACCTAATACAACCAATACGTCAGCCTGTTTGGCTTTCATCTCAACAAATTGGGCACTTGTTTGGTATGCCTGCAATACCTGCTCTAAATCCTCACTCTCCCAATTTTCTTTTGTAATCGGAGCTGTTTGAGAGGAATCTGCGAAAGATAGGTAAGCCGTGTGCTGGGGCAGTTGTTGACATTGTTCGGCAATTTCAGCTAGCGGAGTCTCGCCATAAAGTGTCTGACCAAGTCCAAAATCAACAATATTATATTCTTCAGTTTGATTGCAAAATATAGAAATATTATTGCTACTTATTGAATGTAATTCATTAATTAAACTTGGAATATGTTTAGCGAAAGCGGATTTATTTTGCTTATGGGTTTTTTCTATATGCGAGGCAGAACGTGCTTCGATTGCTTCCTGCACTTCTTCATTTGAGTGAATATGAACACGGATATCATTTAACATAGTTAGACTTTATCACTTATATTTTTTAACTGCTTTTAGTCCGCGTACCAGTCCACTCAATTCAGACAATGAGTCAGCAAAAAGCGACTGCACGGCGCTATGGAGTTTATTATTAATAGGCAATTCAGCTGTCGCGAATTGGTCACGTTCAACTTCATTTAGGCTTTTAAGGTGACTATGAATTAACTCGTCACGCTGAGTTACAAGCCTGCGGAGTGCTTGGTCGTCGACATTGACAGTGCCTAGCAATGTAAAAATTGATTGGTTTATCGTACCCAGCTCCTCAGGAGTTAGCGCATGGGACACGTAATGGTCTTCAATCACATTGAATGACTTTTTCGACGTTGAATTTCGTATGCCTCTTCTTTTGCATCTTCTGGAATACTAGCCCAAGCCTTTTTTATTGGTAATAACAGACTAATCACTTCATCTAATATCTGCAAGCTGTTTTGCACGTTAGCGTCCAACAACCTTGTTATCATATAGTCATATAACGAGTAGAGGTTTTGTGCAACATCACCACCCACATCCAGATCCAACGTATCTCTTAAGTTAAGTAAAATAGCATTCACTCTCGACAGGTGCTCCGCTTTTCCAGCAAAGTCTTTTCGTTCCATACACCCTTTCGCATAAGCTATGCGATCGAGTGATCCCTGCATTAACATGAGTGTTAAACGATGCGGGTCGGCGCTTGCGATGTCTTGCTTCAGACTATCTTTTTTATATGCGTTTATACCTTTAAGCGTCATACAGTGTTGTCTCCGAATAAAATAATAAAGCTGTTGAAGGTGAAAACACAGCTAAGAATGATGCTTTGCAGCAATAAAAAATTCAATTGTCGCGCTAAAACAAGCTCGCTAATAACGCCGAACTTGATTGTTGTAATCGCGCGACCGTTTGGTCTAAATTCAAATAACGTCCGCGCAGTGTTTCTTCAAAACTAACTAGGCGTAATTCAAAAGCGGCTCGGTCGTCTAAAAGCTGCTCGCGCTGGTCCTTTGCCGCGTTTTCTCTACCCGTTAAAATGCCACTTGATTTAGTGTATTGGTCGATAAAGTCAAATAACTTATTGGCAATACCATCATCGCCGGTAAACAGCTTTGATACTTCGTCGAAGTTATCTTCAAGCGCGTCGCTCAAACGACTTGCACCTGTACCTAAGCCAAAATCACTGGTACCAATTTCCAATTTACCTTCACTGGTTAACTCAATACCAATTTGAAACAAGCCACCTAGTGCCGATGCTGAAACAGAGCTACTTAAAATACTACCTAAGCCTGCTTGGATGCCTCTAACCGTAAAGTCACCAGCTAGAGCTCCGTCGTCTTCAAGATCAGATTCACCGTATTTGGTTAGAGAGCGAATTTCTTCGTTAAGCGAGTTATAACTTTCAACGAACTCTTTGATTTTTTCATCAAGGCCTTCTTCATCAAAACCGATGACCAACGTTGAAGACTGAAACTCATCGTTTGCATCTCTTTCTGAAACCGCTTTAGCCGTAAATGTCACATTTTGAATTGTGTTTTTGAATTCGTTACTCGCGCTTTGTACCGTAATACCGTCAATAATAGCCTGTGAGTTTTCTGCCGTTTTAGTTGGTATTAAATAACTAACTGATCCGGTTGAATCAGTTGTCGCAAGTCGATTAAGATCTGGAATGTCATTATCGTTTACGATAGAAAGGTCGTTACCTTCACCTGTTATGGTAGAGCTAATAATTAATTTAGCACCACCTTCAGCAGTGCCAGTATTGATAATGTTTGCAGTAATGCCAAAATTATCTTCCGCATTATTAATTTGTTCGCGAAGCTCGGCTAATGTCGCCCCCGCGGTGACATTAATTGAAAATGTATCGCCAGTGCCGCCAATGTTGAAGGTAAGTGAGCCGGCAGTGTCAGTAACTGAATCACTTGACGCAGCGAAACCACCATTAGCAGCTGTCGCTGTTTCGATTCTGCTTCCGCTAGCCAAACGCTCAACAGTAATAGCGTATTCGCCTGTCAACGCGCTATTCGATGCCTTGGCCGTGAATGGTTCGGTTTCTTCAGATGGATTACGAATAGTAGGCTCGCGGTCAGTAAGTGACTGATCTTTGCGAAGTTCGTCAACTGAATCTTTAAATTCGGATAGTTTTGATTTGATTTGTCCAAGACTTGAAATCTCGGACTCAATTCTTTCATCTCGAGCATCTAGTCGAGCGGATTTTGGTCCACGCTCAGCAGCCAGTAATTGTGTTACCAGTCCTTCGAGGTCTAAGCCTGAACCAACCCCTAACGATGAAATGCCCATGTATTACCTCATTAATTAAGCCTGTCCTTTCAGTAGAATACCAACACTACTGCCAAACTCAGACTGTAATTCGTTTATTCGCCCTGCAAATTTTAGCACTTCCTCGGAAGGAATTTGCCGTATTACATCTCCGGATGCCGCATCTTTTACCGTCACTACTGGTCTATCCGACGCTTCATCTACTGAAAATGCTAGTTTCGTATTTCTACTTTGCAGAAACTCGCTAATATCTAAAAGCGCTTGATTAAGTTCAATTGCGCTTCCCTCTCTTTGATCACTATCGGCCTCACTAGCGATTGCTTGAGCACTTTGCGCTATTTTTGCCGCTATATTTTGCTCAATATTACTATCAACATTATCGTTAGCTTTCGCATTCTGCGATTTTGCTGCATCAGATGCGTCGGCTTTATCAATTCGCTCAAAAGCCGGCATCGCTGATGGTTTTACTATTTGACTAGCAACATTGTTGCCAGATTGCGGGATTATGGTGTTCATTTTTAATTCCTTATATCAAATGAGAGAAACAGTTACACCAATATCTAGGTAAACTGCTTGTAAAACGCACTTATAAAAAGCGCAATTAGCTTCTTAATTAACCTAACAAAGACAATGCTGCTTGTGGTCTTTGATTCGCCTGAGTTAGCACAAGAATTGAAGCCTGCTGAATAATTTGATTTCGCGTCAGTTTTGCGGTTTCTGATGCAAAATCGGTGTCACGAATTTGACTTCTTGCGCCAGCTAAATTTTCAGCAATATTAGTTAGATTTCGAATCGTCGATTGAAAACGATTTTGTGTAGCTCCCAAGTCGGACCTCACGTTCCCCAGAGCAGAAATAGCAGTATCAATACTCACCAATGCGGCAGAAGCATCACCAAAAGTAGCAACTGACAAGCCTCCTATACCAAGACCTGTCGAACTAAAACCCGTACCACCAATGATGTTTGATGCTGACAAATTGACACTGATAGTTTGACCACTATTCGCACCGACTAAGAACGCCCCAGAATAAGACGCATCCAAGATATTCAGATTGTTGAATGTGGTATCCGTTGCAATTCGGGAAATCTCTGCTTTTAAAGCAGATACCTCTTTCTGCAAAGCAGCGCGATCGGCGGATGAATTAATCCCGTTTTGTGATTGCACGGCTAACTGGCGAATACGTTGCAAAGACGTTGTGCTTTCAGCTAAAGCACCTTCGGCAGTTTGGATTAGCGAAATAGCGTCGTTGGAATTTCTTACTCCTTGATTCAATCCTTGCATTTGACTCGTCATACGTTCTGAAATTTGTAGGCCGGCAGCATCATCTGCCGCGCTATTAATTCTAAACCCAGATGATAAACGCTCAAAGGACTGATTGAGTGCCAGTTCTGATTGGCTTAATTGTCGCTGTGCATTCAACGACGATATGTTGGTGTTTACAAAAATTGACATAATACCTCCGGTCAAAAAAGGGCGCGTGTAGACCCCTCTTTTTTAAACCTATTTCTATGCTAACTTGGTTCACTACGCCAAATTAACAACCTCATCGCTTAACTGGTTCGACACAAAACCAAAAAAACGGTAGATTACCTCTCGACTAACTGTATCGGCAAAGACTATAGATACTTTAGGTATTATTTTAAAAATAAAAAAATTAATCACTTAATTATTAAAAAACAGTTATTTTTCAATGATGAATAACTCAAATTTACATATTAAACGCTATTTTAAGGAATAAGAATTCATTGGAATATTTCATTTCACTCAGTATCGTCGGGTTTTGTTGTCTGTGCTTTTATTCATACTATGTGTTGAAAAATCAAGCGGCCACAAAACAAAAGTGTTTTCACATGGCTGTCACTTGGGGAGTGGTATTAACACTATTTGGCATATTTAGTGCTATTTTTATATTAGTTGCTGTATTTAGTATCATTACAAAAGAGTGGGACAATACCTTTCTTCTGACCAAAACCCCGGTATTCATAGGTACCTATGTTTCTTTCGTCATTTTTACTAAATATAAAAAACGATATAAGGAAGATATGTAAAAGGATGCAGTTACAACAGTCGGGGATCGCTTTTTAATAAGATTTACACCGAACACAAGAGAAGCTAGAAATATCAAGTCGGATTTTTTTATGAGGTTGGCACGCTACCTGCAGATACTTAGTGTCGAAGTGAGAACCAATAGGTTTTAAAACTTAACTATTGGGAAGAAAAAAAAGGCCGAGCCATAGGGTGGCCCGACCAACTTGCTCACGTTAGGAGTGGAGCAAAGCAGTTTCGTCGGCTTGCACGATTGTAGAATAAGTTACTGGCCTCTCAACCTAAACTTCTATACTCTCAGTCTTGTAAGTCGGCATTTTACTTGGGTCGTATGACAGTTTGTTCTAGTTTCTCATCATTTAGTTGACGCATTTTTTATACCTTCTCCAGGCTACAATCACGTTGTTCTATCACATTCCTAGCTAGCCTTTCGGCTGCCATCCTTGGCAACATAAGCCTCTCAACGCTTTCCAATTAACTAAATTCTTATTACGTAAACTCTCATTAATTAATCTCTTATAAACGCTTCGCTCACCAATGTTTAATGACATAAAGTTGCCGTTTAGGCTGTTTATTGCCGCTTAACTTCAGATTGCAGTAACTCGCAACACGGCTCTAACCAATAAACGACTTACCATCAGTAAACAAAGTAGTTCAAACATTCGAATCCCTTTTGGTGACTAATTATTTTAGCCCTGAAGCAGACTTAATGCGGCTTGAGGGCGCTGATTTGCCTGACTTAATATAGTTGTACTTGCCTGTTGAATGATTTGTGCTCGAGTCAATTCAGAGGTTTCTTTGGCAAAGTCCGTGTCTCTTATTTGAGACCTAGCGGCAGACACGTTTTCAGAAATATTCGCCAAATTACGAATAGTCGACTGGAAACGGTTTTGCACTGCGCCTAAATCAGCTCGTGTATCATTGATAACTTTAATTGCATCGTCAATCTGACCGAGTGCTCTTGATGCGTCTTGCGGCGTTTCGACACTAAGCGCAGCACTGCCAAATAAACCTAAAGTGCCAAATCCGTTAGGACGAGATACATTAACGTTAATTGTCTGCCCTGCATTAGCACCAACAAGAAAAGCGGATGAAAAACCGCCTGAAAGTACGTCGACGCCACCAAACTGTGTGGTTGTGGAAACTCGACTCATTTCAAGCTTTAGTGCTGACACTTCTTTTTGTAGAGCCGTTCGGTCAGCCGATGAATTAATACCGTTTTGTGACTGAATAGCTAAAACTCGGATACGTTGTAAAGCATTCGTTGTTTCTTGTAATGCTCCTTCAACGGTTTGCGCTAATGAAATACCATCGTTGGCATTTCTCACAGCTTGGTCCAGGCCTTGAATTTGTGATGTCATCCGATTTACGATTTGTAGACCCGCAGCATCATCTTTTGCACTGTTGATCCGAAAGCCCGAAGACAATCTTTCAAAAGAGGTATTTAAACTGGTTGATGTAGTTTGTAGTTGCCTTTGTGCATTCAATGAAGACACATTGGTATTGACAAATAAGCTCATGATAATCTCCTAACGATTTTCAAATAGTAAATATTAATAATTAAGCGCATTTATTATTGTTTTTATACGCATTTTCGATTTTTGGCACACTTGGTGCATTACTTAAGTCAAGTCATAGACTGACTTATTTCATCAAGCAATCACTAGCCTGATGATGCAATTGCTGTAACAGAGCGAAAGCTCTTGCTGACCGACAGGGATATGGTGTTCCAGACCTCTATACCTCTCACTACCTCCTGGCATCATTTCTGTCAGTCAGCAAATCCCAATCGTTGGGTAAGTCAGTATTTTGGCGTTAATCACCCACACTTATTCCTCACAAATGTGCCTATCCATCTTTTTGAAACTGTTTTGGCTATTTTATTTAGCGTTTGAAATAGTCTATCTAAAAAATTTAGCGTTCCTGGGGCAACGTATTGCCTTGAATTAATGCGAACTAATTATGTAGATAAAAAATCGCCGATAAAAATATCAATATTTGCATGTTGAGTGTTCAACGCATTGGCGAATAGACTCATGATTTTGCTCCTAACGGTTTATTCTTATTGAATGGCCAACCTCTTTGGGTTTTAGCACATTCAGTACTATGTGTTGTTCAGCCTCAATGATTATTATTTTTTTGTGTCCCTCGACTCTCATTGAATCATGTGTTGTCGCTCTTTGGCGTTTAACATCATGTTGCTTATACTTCTAATAACGAACCAGAGTATTTATTGTTTTTATCTCCATGCTTGAAATAGTTATCGTGCAGATACGCGAAAACCTTTAGTCGTAAAACCAATTAATTTTTAAAAGAAATAATAAAATGAGATTTTAAACCTAATAATACTATTAATATCAGAGGGTTAAAGAAGTAGGTGCAGAGGTAAAATATATAAATAAAAGTTAAAAAAATAAGCGGCCAGGCAATGCCTGGCCTATCGCTCTTTGTATATCGAGAGTGAGCGGGCTCTCTTCTGTTTGGATTGTGACGCTAGATACTACCTCCTGGCTTCATTCCCAAACAGTAGGGTAAGCTAGACTTAACCTAGAAGCTGTAAAGCTGTCTGAGGACGCTGATTAGCCTGTGATAGTATTGTTGTACTCGCCTGCTGAATAATCTGGTTACGCGTCAACTCAGCCGTTTCAGCTGCGAAATCTGTATCACGTATTTGCGATCTTGCACCCTGTACGTTCTCAGAAATGTTACTTAAATTACGTATAGTTGACTGGAACCGATTCGTTAATGCACCTAGATCAGCTCTTGCACCACCTATCCCAGAAATTGCCGCATCAATAGCTGCTAGCGCAGCAGAGGCACCACCAAAACTTGATACTGATAAATCATCAATACCTAGACTCGCTGTATCAAAACCACTGATACCACCAAGGCTACCGGCTGACAAGTTAACTGAAATCGTTTGCCCACTGTTTGCGCCGATAAGGAACGCAGCAGAGAATCCACCCGCTAGCAAGTCTACGCTGTTAAATTGTGTATCAGTTGAAATTCTTGAAATCTCTAATTTTAATGCAGAAACTTCTTTTTGAAGGGCTGTTCTATCAGCAGAAGAGTTAATACCGTTCTGTGATTGAACTGCTAACTGGCGAATCCTTTGTAAGGAATTTGTCGTTTCAGACAGTGCGCCTTCAGCAGTTTGGGTCAATGAAATTGCATCGTTCGCATTTCGCACAGCTTGATTCAAGCCGTTGACTTGCGTAGTCATGCGTTCCGCAATTTGCAAACCAGCGGCATCATCGGAAGCGCGGTTAATACGGAAACCAGAGGATAACCGTTCGAACGAGGTGTTCAAACTGTTTGATGAATTCATTAGTTGACGTTGAGCATTCAACGCCGATGTATTTGTATTTACGAATAAGGACATATGTCTCTCCTGCACTCTCAGTCCAGCGGCTTGCTGGTCCCCGGACGTGACTCCGGTGGTTTAATAACTACTTGTAGAACAATAACTATCCAAATGGTAAGTTAATGTACTGGCTCTCTCGTAAAGGTTTATCGACAAGCGTTTAATTCTCTTTAGCTAAAATGTGCTTTTTTTCTATGTTTGCGGCAACTAATTGCCATCTTTGCAATTAAAACTGAAAAAAAAACAAGTTAAATAGCAAATAAAAACAATAAGATAAGAGTATTAAACATCGATAATAATCAAAAAAACGCATCTAATAAAAATAGACACTCTACTTCCACCGACCTAAAAGTTAACCAACAGCGACTCTTCTATTGTTGCTGAACTACACAGTTCACTAATAGTATTAATCAATTTTGAGATTTTGAGATTTTGAGATTTTGAGATTTTGAGATTTTGAGATTTTGAGATTTTGAGATTTTCAAACACTGCACCACCATTCTAAATCGCTAGGACTAAACAACACTATTTTTGATCAACACCAATGACCCGATTTATTTTGGTTGTACAATAATAGCCGAGTGTTATTCCATATAAACGCCAGAACTTGACCTAAGGGGCGCTGGCTCCAGTTTATAGTCTGACGTTTTATTGACGGCTGATAGACCCCCTAATGTTGCTGCAAAAGGCAATAACTTGCCCGATTAAACTTAGCTAGGTTCATTTACACGCTGACAAAGACGGCGAGGCAAACCTTGTTGATGCTTGGGACAGCTTATTGCCGCATGGCTTCCATTAGCGTATGAGTGATATGAGGCTAAGCATATATGGCATATTAATTGCTTTTCTTTAGCTTAATAAATAAATTCGGCTTAGGGAATCAACTAGCGTGTTCTTGCATAGACTATTACTGTTTGTATTCTTGCTTGTATTTGTATGCACCCAAGCTGGGGCGCAAAGTACAGAGCTTGAGGATTTGATTGCAGAAATAAAACAGTCTAAAAATGCGGTTGGCGGCCGTTTTTTTGTAGGTGACAAACTACTTTTTTCTGTTTTTATCGACAAATATAAGTTAGGTGAAGTAAACGCACTAGTCCTCGAGTCTGGTATTGCATTTGATTTTGAAAGCTACAACGCCGTCTTTGATTTCCCGATTATCTTAGGACCCTCCAGCACTAGCTATCAAGGCTGGTTTATTAAAGAAGAAAATACTTTTCGTTTTAATCATTTATCCTCCAACCGAAGTGACCGATCATTGTTGGCCATTATCAATGACGAAGAAGTGAGAGTGCCTGTTAATGACTACAAGTTTGATAATGACACTCTATTTATTAGCCCAGAAGCATTGATGAATTTCTTTCAAATAGGCCATGTAGTTGACTATGGAAAATTGGAGGTAAGAGTAACCTCAGCGCTCGGACTTCCTTTTTTGCAGGAGTTAAAACGCAGAAAAGGGGCTCACTTAGTAAATAACCGGCAAGCAAGCTTTGTAAACCTACCCCGCGGTTACGAAATATTATCACCACAAATTTTAGATGCGCAGATAAACTCTATTTACAGAGATACGAATGATTCAGTATCGACTAACTATTCGATACAGGGTTCGCGCGACATTGCGTTATGGCATTCGCAATTTTCATTCGCTGGCTCAGATACTAATGGCATAACAAACTCTCGATTAAATTTTTCTAGACAGTCCATTGAAGGTAATTTATTTGGTGCATCTGGCATAACGAAGTTCGAGGTCGGTGATGTAAGAGATATCCGACAAGGTACAGGGCAGTTTTTCAATGAATCGATTGGGGTTAGGTTTGGTAACACAGATATTTCAAACAGGTTCGATACTGATGTTATTGTAATAGAAGGTGATATTTCGACAGGGTGGGATGTCGAGTTATACCGTAATAACGTGTTGTTGAGGCAGGAATTCGATAACCAGACAGGTCGCTATAATTTTTTAGATGTCCCCTTAATATTTGGTCAGAATAACTTTGAAGTTGTTGTGTATGGTCCTCAAGGTCAGGTAAAACGCAGAACAATTGAAAAGCTGTTAGATCAAAGCACCTTTTCAAATCAGAATTTCAGCTACGAAGTTTCCTTGACAGATATTAACAATGGATTCTTTGACAATACCAATATCCAAAGTGTGTCGGATCCCGGTTATAATTTTAGTGGCAGAACTAAATTCTATATTTTCGATAACACCGCCTTGGATTTTGGTCTGAGAAGCCAATTTGGTGGTGATCAAAACAATAACGTACTTAATTTAGGTATTAATAGCGTCGTGTTTGACAATGTTCTGCTAAATACTTATGTTGATATAGACGATTCCAACTTATTAAATATATATTCAAACGTTCGAACTCAATGGCAAAAACAATCATTTAGTTTTCAAGCTCGATTTTCTGATGTAACCGACGAGTTAGAAAGAAAACAAGCTGTATTAACAGCCGGAATGGACGGTAATGTAGATTTATGGACGGGTTATAGCATCCCACTTAGTCAACAAATAACATACACAAAAACTGCAGATACCCGCCAATTTTCTTATAGTAACCGCTTAGGTTTCAGATTCGGCCGATTCTCATTATTTAATTCATATAGTTATGAATTAGACGAGGCAAACAATGGAGAACAAACAGAAAGGCAATTAGGAAATCTGTCTTTGCAAGCAAATTTTGGTAACGTATTCGCTCGTGCAGGAGTAACATATTCACCGGAAGCGAATGACAGCATATTAAATACTCAGGCTAGTGTGAACTGGAATATAAGCCAAGAATACAAAGCCAGTTTAGTTTACATCCAAAACCATATAAATGATAACAGTAGCGTATCTAGCCAATTCTCTTATGTTGGTGAAGACTTTCGTATTTCAGCTCGCTTAGGTAACTCAGATACAAAAGGCCTAGATGTAGGAATTAATGCTAGTTTTTCTCTTTCAGGACAAAATCGAGGACTGGACCGCATAGATCAATCATACAGGTCTCAAGCGAATAACGGCAGCATTGCTGTTCGAGTGTTTCTTGATAAAAACCTAAATTCAATTTTTGATCCCGATGAAATGTTATTGCCCGATGTCGAAGTTAAGGCCATCCAGTTTTTTAAATCCGGGGTTACTGACCAATCAGGCGTGGCCCTTTTATCAAATCTAGCCAATTTGCAAACCTCTGATATAGTCATAAATCGAGACACTCTGCCCGACCCATTCATGCGTCCTCGTGTAGAAGGAATATCTATTACTACTCGCTCAGGTCTTGTCGACTTTCTTGATTACCCTATTGTGCCGTCCTCGGAAATAAACGGTATGATTAATTTAATAGAGCCTAAAGAGGTTAAAGCTGGAAAGAATATACAGTTAATATTAGTTGACAGCCTCGACAGAATTATCAGTTCAACAAAATCAGAATATGATGGCTTTTATTCATTTGTGGATGTCATGCCCGGCAATTACAAAATAATGATCAAAAAGGAAAGCGAAATTCGGTTTGACTTAGTCTCTTTCACTAGCAAGCTAATTGAGGCGCCAATGCTAGCTGACATAGTCACATTTAACATTACAGCCAAGGTAAAACAATATAAAGCAGTTTACCTTAGCCAAGTCTCAACGATTAAGAATAAACGTTTGGTTCCCATCGCCCTGCTTAAAATAAGACGTCAACTCGACGTGTTTGGGTCAGAAGTAAACACCTATAAAGACGCTAAAAATTCTCATTATTCTTTTTACACAGCAGCTGACACTAACTTGGACAACATAGAAATCATTTGCGAGAAGCTGCGTTTAAAAAATATCAACTGTAAACCAACTAAAATTTTACTGAGTCAAAATTAGTTAAATGGTTTGGTACAGAAATTGCTTTATATAGATTAATGAAATTACGAAATTATCCTATTTTTGAGAGTAAGCTATGAAAAATATAAGCCAGCCAAATCCTACCTTACCGGCTATGTTTGCAAAGTTAATCATCCTATTATCTTTTTTTGTAGGCGCACAAGGCTGTTCCTCGCTTGCAGGTTTAAGTAAGGCTGGGGTTAACAATGAACAAACAACTATCGATAATGTCGAATTATTGGAATCAACAAGAAAAAGTGCTGAAGTAACCTTGATGGCTGTAAAAAAAGAATTGGCAGCTCTGACGACCCTTAAAAAAGAGATAGCAGAACTAACCGCTGTAAAAAAAGACGTAGCAGAGCTAAAATCTGTCAAAAGAGAATTAGCCGAACTAAAGCCGTCAATAAACCGACTTCTTGCTTTAGAATATGAATTCACTGAACTTGTGGATACCATGCATCAAGTTAATTTAGAGCCCCGGTTATTTGCAGACACGAGTAACCAAGAGATTGCATTCTTAAGTAACAAACAACCGGTTCCCGAAAATGATTTTTTACCCCCTTCTACTGCCTTAAACGCCGATACGAATACAAAAAAGTTTTCTTCATCAACAGCAGAAAGTATGCAGGATAAATTCAATCAAATTTCGGTTGGGAGTGCACCGCCTTTATTAAATGCAAAAACTCAAGCAACCGTTCCGATTGAAAACTCACCCGCAAGTGAATTGGGAATGAATGATGACAAGTTTTCGGTAAAAGCCAGACTTTTACCGGATAACGTCACTAATATAAAAACATGTAATCAAATTGCACAAGGCAAAGGCTACGCTATGCATATAGCCTCGTTTAGAAATAAAGAGTCAGCCAAAACATTACTGAAAAGCTTGATCAACAAGGTAAATCAAACCGACACTTGCCAAAAAGACGCCTTTATTGCCAACGTTTATATAGAAGATAAGGTGTTTTTTAGTGCCCGTATTGGGTCATTCTCCTCTAAGTTGAAAGCAACCCAAGCTTGTACTGATGTTAAAGAATATGCTGCTTATTGCGGTGTTACAAAGAATGTAGGTGAGTTACTTTGAACGTTAGGATTGTACTAAAACCGATCCTGATCTGCTGCGGAACCTTATTTTTTTCAAACGTGGGTAATGCGACTATAACAACACTACAAAGTTTGGATTTAGGCATCATTGTTGTTACCAAGAACAACTCTGCATCAAGTCTGAGCATTGATCCTGCCGGAAATATTCAAGTCATTGGCGATATAGCGATAATAACGCCGGGTAACCAAGCTGTGTATGAACTTAGTGATTTAGCCGCCAACAGCAGCATAAGCGTTGAGGTTACAGCGTTAACCTCAAGCATGATCCCCTCAATCGCCAGTGAGGAGACCTTTAGTTTTTCAGTTATTACAACCGGTAATTCGGTTATGACTGATAATAACGGAGTCGCTCTGCTTGGCGTAGGAGGGACAATTACTACCTCCGCTTCTGGCTCAACCCGATTTAGTGACGCAGATTATTCTGTTGATATTGAAATTACCATTAACCTTTAAATCCCATGTTATTAGGAGTAAATAACGATGAAATTTCGTACTTGTGCGATTGCTATATTGATGACTGTTATTACATTGCAGAGTCATGCCGATATTTTAATTACACCCATTAGAGTTGTGTTTGGCGCCAAAGATAGAGTGCAGGAAGTTATTATAGTAAATACAGCTAATGAGTCGCGCACCTATGCTCTGTCGTGGGTTGAGATGACACAACTTGATAGAATAGGGTACTCAGTGCTTGATACTAATGAAGCCGCTACATTTGCGAAAGCTTCCGATTTCATCAGATTTACACCACGCAGAATAACATTGCAACCGGGTGAGAATCAGCGCGTAAAATTGATGCTTAGAAGGACTTCGGATAGTCAAAACCAAGATTATAGGTCACACCTCAAATTTACAGTGATCCCTAATTCAGTTTTACAAGATAACTTAAATAACGAAAATAACAGTGCGAAGGGGCCCTCAATAAAACTCAATTTATTTTTGAACTACAGTATTCCCATTATCATAAAAAATGAATCATCAGTCCAAAATGTTACTTTCAGTAATTTAGCGTTTGCAAGAAAATCGGCTTCCAGCTCTAAACCAGCCTTAACGTTTGCTTTAAATAAAACGTCTCCAGGTTCTTCATTTGGCGATATAACCCTTCTCTTTAGGGCTTTGAATAGCGATGACTTTCTTCCCGTGGGTTATTCTAATAATGTTCAAGTGCATCACGAAACTACTATATTAAATGGTCAAATAAGTTGGAGTGAGTCAATTGCCGTGCAACCAGGAGAGCTAAAAGTCATATATAAAGGAAAGCAGGAAACCGTCGATACTATTTACGATGAAGCGAGTCTACAAATTAAATGAAATTAATTTCTAAAGGATCATTTTAACAAGTCGATACAATTCATACGGGCAGTTAAACGCCTTATTTAAGTAGTAATTTTGCTGCTTAAGGTAAGACAGGGCCAACGGGTTATCACGTTACTTGTCATTGGCATATTTTATATATGGAGAACATTATGTTCAAACGCAATCAAATAAATACGGCACTCGCGGTCTCTTTAGTCTTACTAGCAAGTAGTGCAACGGTAAACGCAGAAGTCGCAGTTGATACAGCTACAGTTACAGTACAAAATGCATTTACTATGGCTTCAACCACTCCAATTGACTTTGGAATATTGAGAGTCACGCAATCTACCGCACAAGATTTAGCCACACCGAGCAGAACAACGTTAAGTGTTGCTGGTACTCAAGTTGCAACAGATGGCGTCAGCACTGCAGGAACCGATGGTTCAATAAGCCAGCTTACTGTAGGCACACCGGGGCGCATTGACATAACTGCCGCTGCACCTAGTACAACACTCACCGTTTTGATAGATACAGGCGGTATTGGATTTGATGGTGCTGGTGATGCTACGGCTATTGACGGTGTCAACTCGATAGATTTAATATCAGTAAATGCTACCGATGCCGCAGATAAGTTTGTTATGTTTGTTAATGCAGCACAAACCCAAATTGAAGGCGGCCCTAATGATGGTGTTGCTTACGATGACACTACCGCTAATTTGGTAACTGATGCCACCGGTGCAGTAGGCCTGACTTTTGGTGGCACTTTGGCTTGGAATTTTGCATCAGCTGATAGCCCATTAGACGAAGCATACACCGGCGCCTACCAGATTACAGTAAACTACTAAAACTCGCATTTAAACGTTTAAATGCGTTTGTAACGACGTCAATAGAAGCCAGTGTAAACTGGCTTTTTAATGCCTTCAAAAAAGATTAATTGAAACGCTATGGCTGGTTAAAAACACATTAAATGCTCTTAAAAGCTGATTAACAGGAAATGTTAAAACCCCTACAAATCAGCAATACACTGCCACCATTCGACATTAAAAATAACAAAGCCAACTCGAGAACGACCACACAAACTTCATAATTAACACCGTTTTACATAAAGCCAATAGTTCCTTCACCTCACCTTAAACGCTAATTTGTATTTTATTCAGGTAAATTGACGCGTCAGTAGATTGACTGCTAATCTAGTGCTAATAAAAAGACACACAAAGGTGTTAAACAATGAGTTCAGTAAAACAAAACGTAAGTACAGAAGAGTGGCAAGCTCGCGTCGACTTAGCAGCGGCATATCGGATCGTGGCTCATTACGGTTGGGATGATTTAGTTTTTACGCATATTTCTGCTCGCGTTCCTGGCCCTGAACATCACTTTCTAATTAATCCTTATGGCATGATGTTCGACGAAGTAACGGCATCTAGTCTAGTGAAAGTAGATATTAATGGCGACAAGGTCATGCCTTCAGAGTATGAGACTAACCCCGCAGGCTTCATTATTCATAGCGCCGTGCATGAGGCTCGCGATGACGCAAAGTGTGTAATGCATCTGCATACTGTTGAAGGTATCGCGGTATCGACACTCAAAGATGGACTGCAAGCTTATAGTCAACAATCACTCTTTGCACTATCGTCATTGTCGTATCATGATTATGAGGGCGTGGCGTTAAACCCAGAGGAAAAAGTGCGTCTTGTCGCCGATTTAGGCACTACGTCGTTTATGATTTTGCGCAACCATGGTTTGCTCACTTGTGGCTCGTCTGTGTCGGAGGCCTTTACAGCGATGTTTTTGCTGCAACGTGCATGTGAAATTCAATTAAAAGCACAAGCAACTGGACAAGCTATGATTAAAATTCCAGATCAAATTTTAGCGGGAATACAAGCACAAGCTAAACAAGTAACTCGCTCTGCTGGCGGTTCGTTAGCTTGGCCTGGTATTTTGCGTAAATTAGACCGTGTTAATCCGGGTTACGCTAGTTAATATAATTAAACAGTGACAAATTAGCCACTCTGGGAAATGATTGAAACGCTGCTTGCAGCGCTGTCTCTTGCTTGGCAAACTCAGTCGACGCCTTTGCGTAGTCCACATCTTCAATGCTAGAACGTGCGGACTGCAAAGCGATTTCACTGTCTAAATTTGCCTCCTTTATCGACTGAGCGATATTCAATCGCGCGCCAATAGAAGAAACTTCCAGCGACATTTTTTCCAAACCGTTATCTAACCCCACTAGCGTATTGTCTATTGCATTCACAAAGTCAGTTTCAGAAATTGAATCCGAGGTTAATGCAATAAACATATCGTTCAGCGTTTCCGCTAAATTTTTCTTTTCCGGCCGGTTCAAACTAATTTCCAAAGAATCGCCAGCAGTTCCGGTAAAGTTCAGTTCCATACCTGCAAAACGGATTGGTTGACCTGACTCAAAAGCTTGGGTAGAAACTACATTTCCAGTCCCTACATTAGTGACTGAAACCTGATCACCTGCCAATATATCGAAGCGATATTGATTATTCGCCCCATTCACCGGGTCAAAATTTTGTTTATGAAAATTATCAAACGTACCTTGTTCGTCGATCTGTGCTGTTTCAACTGCAACACCAGCGCTTTGTGCTGTTACGTCAAAGTTTAAGCGTGCAAATACTTCTTGGAAAATAGATTTCCCCGATGATGTACTTTGAATTTTTACGCTATCTGAAATTTGCATTTGGTTCTCGCCATCATCACCTAAAAATGAGACTTTATCGCCCGTAGCACTTGGATTAAATTCAAAGGCTTGACTTGATGATTGATACCCAGAGAAAACATAATCACCGCTGGTATTACGAGTATTCATTAAGTCTAAAACTTGATTACGAATTTGTTCAATTTCAGCGCCAATCGCTTTTCTATCTTGCGACGCTAAAATACCACTTCCCGATTGCACAGTGAGTACACGCGCTCTGTTGATCACGTCATTAATACTGCGAAGTGCTGTTTCTTGTTGTTCAAGTGAACTCGACGTTAAATCATTATTGCGTTGGTATTGAGTTATTTTATCCATCTCTTCGGTCAAGCGAATAACTTGAGCTGCCCCTACCGGGTCATCACTCGGGCGTAGTAATTTTTTACCCGTTGCCAGTTGTTGCTGAATATCGACCAAATTACCTTGGTTTGTATCAATACTTCTTAAGTTTTGGTTGTATATTAAATTTGTTGTTACTCGCATAATTTATTACCTTACTGCATTCAATATGGTGTCGAACAACTCTTGTGCTGTACTCAATATTCTAGCTGCTGCTGCATATGATTGTTGAAACTGAATAAGGTTTGCAGCCTCTTCATCTAAACTAACCCCAGAAGTAGATTCAAACCAATCTGCAGACTGAGTTTTCAATATTTTTGATGCCGCTAATTCAATTTGACCATTGGCAGTTAACGCCCCAACACTGCCCACAATATTCGCATATGCTTCATTGAACGTGGCTTTATTGCCATTACTACCTACGCTTTGGCGCACCGCATCATCTTGCTGTAAACCGGCAAGATCAACCGCATTTCGGTTATCAGCGATGCCGTTAGTATTGAAACTAATATCAAACGAATCACCCGCTTTTGGAATACCTTCCAAGCTAAAATCGTAGCCTGGATAATCATCAAGTGCAGCAAAACCAGCAGGCCAAGGTGGCGCTGCACCATTGTCTTTGGCTTGCTGTAATAAATTATTTAAATCAGAAACACCTGTCACGGTAGTAATAATATTCGGAGGTACAGCGTTATCTAGTACCTGAAATTCAGAAGCACTGGTAAATAAAACAGAGGCTGGAGCACCAACGTTTGTAGGTAACTCTGTCGCACTTTGGATATTACCTAAGCCATTGAAACCAGAAGCGTTCGCATTGGACAGTGTGTTATCAATATTGGTGTTGCTGACAGTCACGGAAGCAATGGTAGCATCACCCAAATTAGCTGCGTTGGTGTCAACTCTCAGCGGCTTGGCGAACGCTAAATCTTCACCTCTAGTCGTAGCAAGCTCTAAATTATTTGCTGCATTTCGTAATGGTTGAAACAAAAACTCATCACCCACCCCGTAACTAGCGCCGCTAGCGAACTCAATTTCAATACCACCCATCATTTTATTGTAAGTACCTTGCTCAGCGGTAACGGTGGTTAGTTGGATAATTGGATTGCCGGTTTCATCAAGCTGCGGCGTGCCGTCGCTATTTATAGCCGACACTTGCAAATCGAATGTTGGTGGCGAGCCGGTTGGGCTGCTTAATACTTCAACTCGATAGTCCGTATTTGTTATATCTCCACCTGCACCGGGCGTAAAACGGCCTTTCACGCCTAAACTTAAATCGGAGTTATCCGGGTAGTTGATGCCACTAAAGTCAGGTATTTTAAAAATATCTCCGCCCAATTGTTGATCAAGATCCATGCCTTGTCGGTTTTGGGTATTGAAGGTGTCAGCCAGTGCCACTGACAATTTTCCTAAGTCGCGCTGGGAAGGTTCTAAAATTTCTTCACGATATCGAAATAAACCGCCTAAAGAGCCCCCTAATTTCTGCTCTTCAATATTTAACGTCGTATTCGATTTGGGCGGTGCGTAGTTTGTAGACAGCCTAAGTTGAGTATTTGTAAAATCAGGCTCGCCACCTGTTGCAAGTACGTTAAACGTACCATCGGCTAATACTAACGATTCACCCGAGGTTAAATTTACGACTAAACCTAAGTCGCTATTTGGGCTTGGGCGGGTTTCGACTGACATGTACTCAGCTAATTTACGGATCGCTAAGTCTCTTTCGTTCATTAGCGCTGAGGGCGTATCCACATCACTCGAGTTACCAACAATTTGAATCGCTTTGTTTAAGTTACCAATTTGTTTAATTAACGCATTTGCATTGTTGACGCTATCATCAATTTGTTGTTCCACTTCTCGTTCTTTTACCGAAATAAAATCACCAAGCGTATTAACCCTATTAACCAAACCTTGTGCTTGCCCCAGTACCGCGCTGCGAGACGTCATATTTGTCGGATCATCTGCTGCCGTTTGAATGGACGCAAAAAATCGGGTAATCGCACCAGAAACAGAGTTAGCTTCACTCGCTAGCGCATTATCAAGGCTTTGTGCACCGTCATAAAAAGCTTGTGCTTCACCTACACTGGTTGTATCTCGGCGTAACTGATTCATGGCAAATTGACTCAACACACGATCAGTAAACCCTTGATTAACGCCACCGGTCGACATCGTTTTAAATTCAGTTCGCTCGCGAACATAGCCCTCAGTATTGATGTTGGCAATGTTATTACTGGTTGTGTTTAGCAAGCGATTACTTGCGTTCACTCCGGTTTTAGCAATTGAAAATAAGTCTGCTGTTTTGATCATGGTATTAACTCACCCAAAATAGTGCCATTGAGTACTGACATAACTTTGTCAGCATATTGCGGATCGGTTGCATAACCGGCGTCCTGCAATGCATTAAAATAGTCTTTTGGTGTTTCAGTTTTTTGAATAGCTTGTTCGTACCGCGGGTTTGACTTAATAAAGTCAACGTAATCATCCATTGAGTGGGTAAACGAGCCATAACTTCTAAACGACGCCTGTTGTTTTTCTGGCAGGTTATTAACGAACTCTAATGTGTCGATAGTCGCTTTTTCTCCATCCCACCGTTTGTCTGCTTTGATACCAAACAAATTGTGACTATTTTCACCGTCTTTTTTATGGATGAGACTTTTACCCCAACCTGTTTCAACAGCTGCTTGTGCAATCATTGCTTTGGGATCTAAATTCAATGCTTTTGCTGCTTCAACGGCATGTGGATATAGTACTTTTACAAATTCTTGAGGAGACGCAAATGCTGCATCCTTAAAAGCAGTTTCTGTAAATTTGTCCTGCGAGACATTTTCGTTGTTATTGCCTAATACTCTACTTTGTGCATTTTTAATCGCGGCAACATTGTGCCTATTCAGTGAGGATAAATCACCGTCTGAACGAACAACACCTGCAGGCATGACGCCATTGCCCGGATTCATTTGTTGCATAATAACTTCAGCAAGCCCGATACTGCCATTCGCACTTAGATCTGTTGCGATCTGCTTATCATGCATTTCGCGATAAAATTTAACTTGTTCAGTATTAAAAGGACTGTCTTTATCTGCAAGCGCGTCTTGTGCTTTACGCATAGACTTCAGCATCATTTGTACAAATATCGCCTCAAATTGCTTAGCCGCTTCTTCCAAAGCGCCCTTGTCACCCGATTGAGCCGCTTCTCGCAATTTGTTAACACTACCCATGTCGTGGTAGTTGCGCGACATCTCTAATTTTGACTTAGTTACAGAAGTTAAATCCATTAGATGATCACCAATTCACCTTGCAGCGCACCGGCTTTACTGAGCGCTTCAAGTATTGCCATTAAGTCACCTGGAGCAGCTCCAATTTCATTAACTGCACGTACCAATTGTTCCAAGCTGACGCCGGGGTCAAACAAAAACATGCGGCTATCATCAAGCTGGACATCAACGATAGAGCGTGGCGTAATGACCGTATCACCGTTTGCCAGTGCGTTGGGTTGAACAACTTGTATGTTTTCAGAAATAGTCACTGTGAGACCACCATGCGTAATGGCAGCAGGTAATAGCTTAACATCTTGACCAATAACAATGGTGCCTGTCCGGCTATTGATAACGATTCTTGCTGGCGCGGTGGCCGGCTGAAATTCAAAGTTTTCGATGGTCGCTAAGAAACCAACACGCTGACTTCGGTCACGCGGAGCCGTTACTTTTACAGATGCGGCATCCATTGGCTTTGCTATTGCCGTGCCGCTCGATACGTCAGCACCGAGGCGACTATTGATCACGTCCGCTAACGCTTGCGCTGTGCTAAAATCAGGTGTATTTAAATTAAGGGTGAGATAATCATTTTGCATCAAACCAGATGGGATTGCTCTTTCCACAATCGCGCCGTTTGCAATGCGCCCTACTGTCGGCGTATTCGACACTATTCGTGAACCGTCATTACCTTGCGCTCCAAATCCACTGACCACTAAGCTACCTTGCGCAACTGAATAAATCTCGCCATCTAATCCACGTAAAAAAGTACGTAATAAGGTGCCTCCATTCAAACTAGACGCTTCACCAACGGAGGACACAGTCACGTCAATCGTTTGCCCTGGCTTTGTGAATGCAGGCAGGGTTGCATGCACAACTACAGCGGCTACATTTTTGATTTTAGGCTTCACATTCGCATCAAGTGAAATACCAAAACTAGCTAACATGGTCCTAAAACTTTGCTCAGTGAAAGGGCTCGTTTCACCCGTTCCTGGAAGACCAACAACTAAGCCATAGCCTACCAGTTGGTTGGCTCGAACGCCTTGAATAGTGGCTAAATCTTTAATCCGTTGAGCCTGCAATTTACAGGGCGTCAACAGCAAACTTAGCATCACAATAACAGATGCAAAAACAGATAATAATTTCATCATAAAATCCTAGAGTGGCCACCACGTTGAAGAGAAAAATTTAGTTAGCCAGCCTTTTTGTTGAGACTGAGCGAATGAGCCTTTGGCGCTATATTGAATGCGAGCATTCGCAATTTTAGTTGATTGGATTTGGTTAGTAGGTGAAATATCAGCGGCACGGATAACGCCAGTTAGGCGAATATATTCATCACCGTTATTTAGGGTTAACCACTTCTCACCGCGAATAATTAAATTTTGGTTGGGTAGCACTTCAACTACTGTCACCGAAATATTACCGGTGAGACTGTTGCTTTGATTCGCTTGTGCATCACCTGAAAAATCATTGCTTGAGTCAACGCCCAGTTGAATACTTTCTTTACCTATGTTGATGACGTTGCCACCTAAACCAATAATGGGATTTACATCAACCGTTGATTCTTTACTTGTGCTTGTTCCTGCAGACTTTGACGCATTGGTGTTTTCACTTAATCGCACCGTAATAATGTCACCAACACGACGCGCTTTAACGTCTGAATAAAGGCTGTTTGCCATTGCTTTATTGAACAAGCTGCCATCTTCAACTATTTCATCTCGCGTCATCGTCGGCACCGCTGGCGCATAATATGGGTCATTCGCGGTAACGGGCTTAACTGCCGTTGACTCACAACCCGTTAGGCTAGCGATGGCAATCAAAAGTAGTACGATTGATGAAAATAATCTCATTAGTTTATTCCTAAAGTTGCTGTATAACTTGACCGAGCATTTGGTCGACTGACGAAATTACTTTCGAGTTCATTTCATACAAACGTTGGCTTTCAATTAGGTTTACCAGCTCTTCGGTCACGTTAACGTTAGATGTTTCGAGCGTGCCTTGAGATAATGTTCCTAAACCTTCTAGTCCCGGAACGCCCTGAACTGGGGCTCCAGAAACTGCTGTTTCAACATAGAGGTTTTGGCCTATTGGCTGCAAACCGACCGGGTTAATGAAGTCAGCGAGGTTCAGTTGGCCTAAGACTTGTGGCGTCGCTTGTCCACGCAGTTGTGCTGACACTTCACCGTCTTGTGAAATAGTAACTTGCTGAGCATCTTGTGGAAGCGTAATAACAGGCTGCAGCACAAAACCGGCTCCAGGCGTTACAATATTGCCCTGATCATTCAGGGTAAACTGGCCATTACGTGTGTAAGCTAAACTACCGTCAGGTTGCTGTATTTCAAAAAATCCACGACCCTGAATAGAAAGATCTAATGCATTTTCTGTTGTCAGCAAGTTACCTTGAGTGTGCGCTTTTTGCGTTGCCACTACTTTTGAACCCGCGCCTAACATTAGGCCGGAAGGTAATTCTGTATCCGCTGACGAACGACCGCCTGGCTGATTAATATTTTGATATAACAAACTTTCAAAAACGGCACGGTCTTTTTTAAAGCCGATAGTACTGGCGTTAGCCAAGTTGTTCGAAACAACAGATACATCAGTTTGTGCTGCATCTAAACCTGTTTTTGCTATCCATAGAGCTGGGTGCATAAAAACCTCCGCGAAAAACCTTTCGCATATTTGCTAATTTATTAAAGTATTCTGAGTAAGGTATTCGAGCTAGTGACCATTTGGTCTGCTTTCTTCATCAGCTTGACTTGCATTTCATAATGACGTTGCAAACTGATCATGCTAACCATCTCTTCTACCGCATTTACGTTAGAGCCTTCGAGCATGCCAGAAGCAACGCCCACTCTAATATCTTGTGGCGCGACACCACCCTCTTTGAGATCAAACAAACCATCTTGACGTCGTTTCATTGTATCAATGGGTGGATTAACCAGTTTCAGTCGCCCTACTTCATCTATTTGATTTGCGGGCGCACCTTGCAATCGAGCGGTAACACGGCCATCGTTACCGACGGTGATATTACTCACTGGAGTGGGCATAAACAGCGGTCCGTTTTCACCCATGACCAAATTGCCTTTGGAGTCTTGCAGAGCACCGTCAACCGTCATGCTTAAACTACCATTGCGTGTATAGGCCTCCTCACCCTGAGGAGTTTGCACGGAAAACCAACCATCGCCTTGTACCGCGACATCAAGCGAGCGACCCGTCGTAATTAATGGGCCACTTTCGTAGTTATTAGTCGGACTTTCGGTCATGCTAAACACACGAGACGGCAAACCAGCGCCGTATGCAGGCATAGCTCGCGCTTGTTCTAACTGCGCTTTAAAGCCATTAGTTTGGGCGTTAGCCAAATTGTTGGCGCGCACAGCGGTGGCAAGAAGGTCTTGCTTAGCACCACTGGCCGCGATATAGAGCATTTTATCCATTGTATTCGACTCTTTTTTGACGTAAATAGATGTGAATACAATTTTATCTGCAAGGACAATGCCAAGGTTTGCTATGGATTTATTCTTGGTCGCTTCAGGCTTCGCAAGTTTGCTCCAGTTGAGCATTACGCTGCAGATTGGGGGGAGAACAATTAACTAATAATAAGGTAACCAGAACACTGAGACGTATTGGGTATACTCGCATGTAATTGCGTGACGCACTTTGGGATAGGAGAGGCTCTGCTCAGTGCTTTGGATTCAAAGAAAAGGCATAAAAAAGCCGACTATTATGTCGGCTTGATATTTTGTTAAGCGATTATCGAATGTTGAGTATCGTCTGATTCAGCTGGTTGTTGACTTCAAGCGCTCTTGAGTTCGCCTGGAAGTTTCTCTGGGCGATGATCATATCAATCAACTCAGTGGTTAAGTTCACGTTAGCTTGTTCAAGAGCCGACGAGTTAATATCACCGAATGTGCCCGTTGTCGCTTCACCCGCTAGGGCTTCGCCAGAAAGAATACTTTCTTTCCATTGTGTTCCACTTTGCTGCGTTAGACCTTGTTCATTTGAAAAGCGTACTAATGCGACACGGACGATAGGTTCAGATGTGCCATTTGAGAATGTGGCACGAACCAAACCATCAGCACCAATATCGATACCAGTAAGTCGACCTACCGGCAAACCATCTTGCTCAAGTGACGTTACTTCAAATGCAGAAGCAAATTGTGTTGGCTCATTAGGTGTTGCATTGTTGGGGTCCAAGTTAAAATCGACAGTAATCTGTTGCAGTGGAGAAGAACCATTGCTAAGAATACCTGCGCCTAATGCTTCAGTTTGAAACTTAGAATTTAATTGCGCTAAACCATCCGCAGATTCAATGCCTATAAAGTCACCGCCTTCACTAAATGCGATTCTAGCGGCCGACACAGCATTACCCGTATTCGTACCGACAGCATTTGCCGCCGTTGCAGGGTCAGAATCAGAACCGTCAGAGTTTGTTGCATCTACCAGTTGGTCATCGACTGCGGTGGCTACATACCATTCGTTTACTACCGCAGGATCGTTGTCCTTAATAAAATAGTACGTCATAACATGACTATCACCCAACGAGTCATAAATAGTGACTGACGTTGCCGCGTTGTATGTTAATGGGTCTGTTGGGTCAAAGTCAGCAGCCGTTTTAGCTTGGTCACCTGCTGGTAAGTTAAATCGAACATCTACTTCACTTGTTTGCTGTGGTGAACCCGATGAATCAGGAATTCGCACAGGTACTGTCGTACTCAATGCAACTGACGCCGATGTACCATCCTTGTTGACAGGGAAGCCAAGCAAGTTATCACCGCCAGAATTAACCACAAAGTTATTTGAATCTAACTTAAATTGACCTGCACGTGTAAATGAAAAGTCACGTGAAGTAATTTCTGGGATTGTTGCGAAAAAACCGTTACCCGTAATAGCTAAATCTAATGAGTTATTGGTGAAACTTAGGCTGCCTTGAGAAAATTGCTGCGCAACTTCTTGAGTCAAAGCACCGTCACCTACTTTGGTTTTACCTGACGCTAAAAGAGAGGCGGCATAAACGTCGCCAAATTCTGCACGCGACTCCTTAAAACCTACCGTATTAACGTTTGCAATATTATTGGCTGTTGTGTCTAAGTCTTTTTGAGAAGCCGAGACACCGCTGAGTGCAATATTAAATGACATGGGGAAAAACTCCTGTTAACTACCGATTTGGATAACGTCATCAAGCTTGATGCTAACGTCACCATCTAAATTAAGAATGACACCTTGGCCAGCGCCAGTTAGGCTAACGCTATCAACATGTCGATTTATGGCTGTTGGCAACGATCTGGGTTCTCCAAACACCTCGCCCTGAACTTTGATAGCATAATCACCCGCCGGCAAAGGATTGCCGTCTTGGTCTGTACCATCCCAATTAAACTCTACATTGCCCTGAGCAAGTGTGCCGATATTCATCGTGCGTACCACTTCACCTTGACTGTTTTGAATCGCTATTTTGGTATCTTGAGAAGTTTCTTCATTAATAATGACGCCCTTCACTCCTTGGCCTGGCTCGGACATATGACCGATGTTGCCGGTTACCAGCACATTTTGCCCAATCAGACTTGATGCTTGCAACGCCTGGCTAGAAGTCATCGAAGACGCAAAGTCACCAAACTTCGTGTTCAACTGCGAGATACCATCTGCCATCGTAAATGATGTCATCTGGGCCACTAGTTGGTCATTGTTGACCGGTTTAGTTGGATCCTGATTAGCCAATTGCTCGGTTAACAAGGCAAAGAAATCTTCTTGTTTCAGAGATTGCTCTGTGCCGTCCGCTACTTTTACCGCCTCTGGTTTCCAATAGAGGTCGGTGTTTAACCCCTTTTGACTGCGTTCTAATATATCCACTTGATTATCTCCGCTATAAATAACAACGTTAACCTAACTCTATTGACCTTGACCCAACTGCAGTACGCGTCTGAATATGCGTTTTGTTGTATCTGCAATTTGTACATTCGTTTCGTAACCTTTAGAGGCCGACAACATGTCCGCCATTTCTTCTACAATATTTACATTTGGCTTATATATGTATCCATTCTCATCAGCAAGTGGATTGCCAGGGGCATATTCGACCTGCAATGGTTTGGTGCTCTCAACAATGCCGAGCACTTTAACTCCGGCACCTTTACTCAGGTCAGAGCTGGCTTGGTCCAACGCTGCGGCGAATACGGGGTGGCGTGCCTTGTAAGTTTCTTCATAGCTACTACTGACAGAGTTAGCGTTGGCTATGTTACTTGCTGTACTGTTTAAACGAACGCTTTCCGCGCCCATACCAGTACTCGCTATTTTCATAATATTAAATAAACTCATTAACCTTGACCTCCGCCAATTGCTTTTCTCATGCCTTTAATTTTGCCGGTCAGCATCATAATGCCAGCTTGATAACGCATACCATTTTCAAGAAAGTTGTTTCTTTCAACCTGAGCATCAACGGTATTACCATCGCCGGTATCCGCTTGATCAGGTACTCTAAATTCGATTTCTGCTTGGATTTGCGAGCGACCGGACAGGTGCTTATCATTAGTTTTAACTAAGCCTCCTTGATCATACTGCGCACTTTTCATTGCCTTATTAAAGTCAATGTCGCGCGCCTTGTATCCAGGGGTATTTGCGTTTGCCAGATTACCTGAAATCACTTCCATCCTGTCACTGCGAACAGAAAGTGCTTTTTGGTGAAATCCAACTAATCTATCTAAACTAATAGCCATGTGTTTCGCTCATTTACAAACCTACTTGCCAACACTCAGCAAATGATGTGCCAACACATAGAATGAAGCGAAAAGAAGTCTCTTTATTATGGGGGGGTAAATACTAGACTTTACGGTAGTAAAGGCCTGTAGGCTGAATGATCATCTTAAATTTATCGCTAGCACCGCCTAATGATTCAGAAGCACCAAGTAACAAAGTACCTTCGGACTGCAAACAAGCGGAAATATCTTGCAGTATTACCGTTTTTCTTTCCGCATCAAAGTAAATGAGTACGTTACGGCAAAATACAATGTCAAATTTCCCAAGGGAGGCAAAACTAGAGGTTAGGTTAAAGTGGCGAAACGAAACCCACTTTCTGATATCTGCGTTTATTGTCATACTCTGGTCTGAGTTGAGCGTAAAATAACGACGTTTAATATCATCATTTAACCCTCTATTTAACGACAGTGTTTCATAGGTACCCGCACTCGCCGTTTTTATCACTGCAGTTGACAGATCGGTACCTATAATTTCTATTCCTCTATTAAAGGCCCCTCTATGTGTCTTTAAAAATTCAGCAATGGTCATAGCAATAGAATATGCCTCTTGACCGGTGGAACTTGCCGCACTCCAAATTCTGAGCTTGTCTTGTTTTTGTGCCAGCTGCGGTAATACAGTGGTGCGTAGGATTTCGAAGGGATAATTATCTCTAAACCATAGAGTTTCATTAGTTGTCATCGCCTCAAGCGCAGCCTGAGTTAAGACAAGTTCTCGCTGTGATATAACGTTATTAATAAGACTATCAATGTCACTAGTGGCAAAACGGTGCATCAATGGCAGCATTCTGCTTCTCACCAAATACTGTTTTTTCTCACCTAGCACTATACCTGTCTTTGAATACAAGAAATGGCAAAATCTTTCATACGAACTTGAAGATAATTCTTTGTTCACTTGGTATTATTTCACTTTTGAGTCTGTACCTAACCATTTTCCAACGGCAGTGGCGAGTTCATCTGGATGGAATTTAGCAATAAAATCATCTGCCCCCACCTTCTTCACCATTGCCTGATTGAATACACCACTTAATGAGGTATGCAATACAACGCGCAACCGCGATAATTCGGAGTTATTTTTAATTTCAGCGGTTAGTGTATAACCATCCATTACTGGCATTTCAATATCCGAAACAAGAATACCAACTCTATCGGTGACATCGCCGGTTTCACTGGCAATCTCTTTTAGTCGATTCAGCGCTTCTAGTCCATTATGGGCGACTTCAATTTCCAAACCTAACGGTGTTAATGCTTTTTTGACTTGATTCCTTGCTACAGAAGAATCATCAGCAATAAAAATTATTTTTCCTGCGCTTGATTTCACATCTAAGCTGTCGGCTAGATCTTTGCTAATATCAGTTTTCAATGGCGATATTTCATTTAAAATCTTTTCGACATCAAGAATTTCGATCAGCTCGTCTTCTATTTCTGTTACTGCCGTTAAGTAACTTGCCTTGCCAGTGCCTTTTGGCGGCGGCAGGATAGAATCCCATTTAGTATTGATAATACGCTCAACAGAGCCTACCAAAAAACCTTGAACCGACCGGTTATACTCCGCGATGATAATAAACCCGTTTTCCAAATTTTCAATTCTGCGTCCCCCCGTGGCCAGACTCAAATCGATAATCGAAATTGTTTGGCCTCTAATATGCGCAATCCCTCGCACTAGGGCATTGAGTTTGGGTATTTGGGTCAATGGAGGACATTTTAAAACTTCACGCACTTTAAATACGTTTATGCCAAAGCGCTGCTTACCGTTGAGTCTAAACAATAGTAGTTCAAGTCGATTTTGCCCCACTAACTGAGTTCGCTGATTGACTGAGTCCATAATATTGGACATTCATTACCTCCAATTTCAGTTTAGGCATGATTGTTGCCTTATCTAATATATTGTATTAAAAAACCACGTTTAAGCGTTAAATGTGCCGAACTTTTGACACTCTCTTTACAGTGCAAATTTTATTCAAGCTAACAAGAGAAAAACAGGTAAAAGACAAATGCAAATAACCAAAAGTAATTCTGTATCGACAATATTAGGCTTTGTCTTAACCTATTTTTTAATGATATTTACAACTGCCGCAAATGCGTCGCTTCACCAAAGTATACAGCATCAAGCAGAGTTGTATGTTCAACAAAATGCATTTATTGACGATAGTGCTGATGTGAACATCCAAGCGGCTGAGGTAGATGCCAGAATACACATACCGGCTTGCACGGTACCGTATCAATTTGAGTCCTCTGATTCTAGTCTCAAACAGTCTAACGTGTCCGTTAAAGTAACCTGCCCAAATACAAACTGGTATCTTTTTACTTCTGTTCAGGTCGAACAAACGAAACCTGTGGTAGTTACATCCGAAACAATGAGTCCAGGCTCACTTTTAACTAATAAAAATCTATACGTTGCCGATATTCCTATTAATAAACTCAGAGGATCAACTTATAGCAGCACTAAAAACTTGGTGGGCGCAAGACTCAAACGCAGAGTAAGACCTGGCCAGATCATCAATGACGGAATGCTTTGCTTTGTATGCAAAGGAGACAAAATCACGATAATGGCGGTCGCTAGCGGTTTAAGTTTAAAAGTATCCGGTATTGCTCAACAAGACGGAAACTTAGGTGACACAATAAGAGTACAAAATACAGCATCGAAAAAAACAATCTCTGCAACGGTATCAAGTACGAGCGAAGTGAGTATCCAAATTTAATGAAAAAAGATAAAAATTTGACGTTTTCTTTTGTAGCGAGAGCAATGAGAAGTATTTTTAGCAAAAACAGCAGAAAATGTGATTTTATTTCACTTTCTTGCTAAAGTTAGGTGATAAGAAGTCGATAACATCATTGAGGTGTTATAGGTTCTGGGAAAAATTATGACTATTAATAATATAAACAACAATATAAATAACAACGTAAACAAACCGCAAGTTGACGGGCAAAAGCTGGCACAACAGCAAACCCAAGGTCAATTGGCTGGCGCAAACACAGCCCAAGCCGCTTCGCAGTCTGCTGCATCGCGTCAGGATTCTGTGTCGCTAACGTCGTCTGCACAGCAGCTTTCTCAAGTGCAAAGCAAGAGCACTGAAGCGCCAGTGAATCAAGAAAAAGTTGATAAGCTGAAAAAAGCAATCGCCGATGGTGAGTATAGGATAAACCCCGAAGTTTTGGCGCAAAAAATTGCCAAGCTTGAATCTCAAATTTTCGGAAATGGAGTGTAAAGTCTAAATGATGACAAGTTTATTAAGCGCAATTGATAAACAAGCTGAGCAGTTAGCTGCTTTGAAGGCATTATTGGAAAATGAGCTTCACTTGATCAGTTCAAGAGAGCCTGAAACGTTGATGGCTTTATTGAAAGACAAAGAGGAGATGCTCACACTTATCGAAGAGCAAGATAAATCTATCTCTTTGCTATTCGATAAAGCAAAGGCTAATGAAGTCAGTATCGACGATGCTTTAGTCGCAATGGACTCATGTAATGTTATTATTCATGAGTGTAAGTATTTGACGCAAATAAATGCGAAGTCTGTTGAGCAGGGCCAATTGCGCCTGACCCACCTGCGTAACCTGATGATGGAACTTCGTGCTCGAGAGTCTATGACTTATGACCGCACTGGTAAAACCACCGGTGATGCTGGCTCAAAAGGATATACGGCTTAGAAAACCCTGAATATCTAACAACGAAGATGGGACTTCGTTGATGTAATTTGGGTGGCAAAACGGTTTATGTAATATCAATAAGCGGCTACCAATTACCCTTCCCAACTGTGTAGCAATACATTCAATCAAACGCTCTACTCTCAGTTAAAAAATCACTTATTCTTGCAACTAATAAAATACCACTCCTAAAACTCTCAGCGCAAACGCGTTAATTATACGCCCTCAAATCAGAAATATTCATTGCGTTCTCTGGGTATCGCACATAAAAAAGCCAGCATCAAAAGCCGGCGTTGTCGTCACTTATGTTTGATTTAACAATCCTTAATAATACGTGACCTTTCTAATTTTCTTTGGTTTTGCCGTCGACAGATAAATATCATAAACGCGAGACATATCTAATTCAAGTTCAGTTGCGTACGTGTCCTCGCCTACTGGGTAGGTTTTGGTTACTCTTGCGCCACGAATTACCCCTTCGACGGAACTTTTCAATTGGTTGTTGGTTAAAATTAGATTTGCCAATTCTTGTTCACCGTCAACTTTTTGGCCAAAAACCTGTTCAGCAAGTTCTCGATAGGCATCCAATTTAGACGCTTTTATCGCCATCAATGTTTTTGTAGACTGATCACCGCCGAGTTGCGCTGAAATGGGTGCATAACCCACAGCGCTTAGCACCGGATAGTTTACTGGCTCAATCGTTTCCCACTCAACGTGTTTGGTAAACATAGAGCTACAGCCTGACAGGCCTAAACAAGTGAGCATTCCCACAGAGGCTACAATGACGCGTATTTTATTCATCTTTGGCATATTCTACCTATCCATATTTGTATTGATTACGCGACTAATTATCAGCCCCATGCATCAGTGTATTTATTCAACGATGATCTATAGTAAAGCTAATGCAAAATATGCACCATTTATTCGGCAAATAAAAACTGAATACTCTGGCACATAACTTGTATAGGTTTGTGTATATACAGCACCTGCGTGCTAATCACTGGTTGTTGATATACGCCACTAGTGAGTCACCATACAAGCCGAAAAGTGAATTGACCGATGAAATTTGTACACTATATAAGTTACGCAATATTATTAAGCTCGTTAACATTGGGCCAGACAGCGAGTGCAGCGTGGTTTTCAGCAACGGGACAAGCGGCTATTTCACATGGTGATAAAACAGCTGCAAAACAGCAAGCAACCGAAGAAGCGATTAAACAAGCATTGCTTTTTGCAGGCGCATCAGTCAGAAGTGTGCAACAAATGACGAATGGTTTATTAATGGATGACCATTTAGAAATTCGCTCAAGCGGGGAAGTTAATGCTCTAGAACTCATAGATGAAGTCTATTCAGATGGCTATGTAACCGTTTCTATTCGTGCGGATATTTTTTCGCAAGAATCTCAGTGTTCAGCCGCTGACTATACTAAAAGGTTAGCCACAACCTACTTCCCTATTCGTTATGGTTCGCAAGCAGCGGATGGACAAATACATAAGCTAGGCGCTGCCGCTGCATTAAAGCTGCAAGAAACATTCGCACAAATAAGCACCAGCTTAACCCTCAGTGAAGTCGAGCCATATACGCTTAATTGGCACACTACCGATCAACAAATTCAAGCAACTAAGTTAGCTCAAAAAACAGACGTGCAATATATACTAGCAGTAACTATCGATGATATTAGTGTTGAACGTAACCAAGAAAACGCGTTTAAATTTTGGAAAGGTGAAGATGCTATTCGCAACTTTGCCTATACATTGACTTTATTGAACGGCGCTTCTGGCGAAGAGTTAATGAATAAACAATATCGTATTTCCGAGAATTGGGAATTTGATATGACCCGCAAGCTAGACGTTAACTCAGACCAGTTTTGGCGAAGTGGCTATGGCCGAGCCGTACTCAAATTAATGCAAAGGTCTGCCGAAGATTTAGAGGAGTTTGCCGTTTGTGAACCGACGATGGGCAGAATTTTGGCGGTCTCCAATAATCAGTTACAAATAAACCTGGGCACAAATCAAAAAGTAAAAGCGGGCGACACCTTAACTTTATTCAGTGTAAAGCAAATTAGAGACTCGTTCGGTCAAGAATATAGGCAGTTTGTTTTACACCCAACTTCCCTTGTGGTCACTCAGGTATTTGCCGAAACAGCCACAGTGACCAGCCGCGACCGCAGCCTATTGGCAAATATCCAACCAAATGACTACGTAGCCCGACAGTAAGGCTTTTTATCCCCTTAGTTGATGAATGATATAAGCTAACCTTGGTGAGAATGTAGGCTGGCATGACGCTTCCCAAGAGACAGATCATGATTAATTTCGGTCATGCAGGAAACCTTACGGTTGTTTTACTCGCATTTTTCACGCAAAATAGCGCCGTTGGTTTTCCGCCCTTAGTTCAGCTGGATAGAACAACCCCCTCCTAAGGGGTAGACACAGGTTCGAATCCTGTAGAGCGGACCATTCCACTTCCTTTGAC
>Ga0307488_10000372_pt1 | contig 36108 bp, 50 predicted proteins | sample SB02metaG_FD_202248 | JGI IMG/M metagenome (GOLD analysis project Ga0307488, IMG submission 202248) | Sea-ice brine microbial communities from Beaufort Sea near Barrow, Alaska, United States - SB 0.2 | ecosystem: Environmental > Aquatic > Marine > Coastal | place: USA: Alaska | collected...
CGTGAACAACGTCAGCAAGGGCACTAATCGCAGGCGTAATCAGTTCAAGCTCTCTCACACGAGCTTCTAACTCTGAGATGCGCTTGTCTTTTTCCGCCGACGCCTCACGGAACTGCTGCTCCAAAGCCTGGCGAGCTTCTCCGTATTTGCCTTGTTGTTCCAGATCCGCTTGAACCGCCTTTTGCTTGAAGTCCAATAGCTCTTGAACATCAACGCCCTCCGGGATAGCTTTGGCTTGAGCTTTTGCTTTCTTGTACTCATCAATCAATTCAGCGTTTTTACGCCTCATTGCTTCGAGTTCGGCTTCTAGTTTGCTGGTGTCAACAGATTGCTCCACAGGAGCATTTTGTTCTTCGGACATGAATTAGCCACAGGCTAAATTGCTTTATTAGCTTACTTTGTTTTCTTGCCTCCTTTCTTTTTCTTCTTAGGCGCTGCCATCTGTGGCTTTTTGGGTCCGTAGTTCTTGCCGGGCATGTCGCAAAGCTAAGCTTCCCCAATCTTAGAGCTTTCAAGGCTTATGTCCTCTTTCCTTGTTGACAACGCCGAAGGGATGACCGTTAGGCAGCTAAGGAAAGCACTTTCAAGGATTCCTGAAGTTGACAACGACGGCAACGAGGCCAAGGTTTTTGCAGCGTGCGGCAACCTTCAGACATCACCAATAAAAATCGCCACCCTTGATGAGGATGGCGATCTGCTGTTGGTTCCTGAGTTTTGGCAGGAAGTAATGGAAAGCGTTGAAAGCTGGGAAGACTTTATCGGTGATTGATCAACGACGTTTCGCTGCGCGGCGTTTTGCCTTGCTGCCTTTGCCTCCAGATTTTTCAATACGCATTTTCTCCTGTTGCTGCGAGCGAACGTATCGAGCCTGTTGAGACGAAATCTTTTGGCCTTTCAGTGCTTTATTGCTAACCTTGCGAACTAAAGCTTTTTTCGCCGTAGCTGAAGACTGACGGGGTTTTGCTTTTGCGGCGGACTTGCTCAAGCCTTTGAAGCTTCCTTGAAGATTCTTCTTACCGCCTTGAAGCCCACGCTTCACGCGAGTCGCTCCAGACTTAGAACCAGCGACCTGCCGAGAGGCAAATTTTCCAGCGGCTGACTTAGAACCACCGCGAGAGCTAGCGGCCACTTTTTTCATGCCCTGCGCGCCCTTCACCTTGAGCTGCGATTCTTTGTATTTAGCGCGGGCCTTGGTGTTTTTAGAGCTTTTGCCCATCTTGCCGCCCTTGGACTTAGATCCAATGCCACCGCCGCCGCCGGAAAAGCGTCCGATTTTGTCTCTTTTGTAACGCCTTGCCATGGCCGTAGCGCAAAATTTACTTGTTTAGTTTATTCCCTTTTTACCTGCTTTTTGTCAGCCTTGGCCTTTGGCGCTGGTTTCTTAGGAGGGCAAGACGCTGGTGACGCTTCCTCCTGAACCGTGAGCTTGAACTTACTGTGCAGCTTTGACATCGGGATAACGACGGCGTAACTGAGCCAAGGTTAGCTCTGACCCGTCTTGAGAAACGAATTTCCTGATTGCCTTAGTTGGGCCAACTTTTTTGACAAGACTTTCAAAATAAGGAACCTTTGATGCGCCCAGCACGTCATCCTTTACGGCCTTGGGTTGAAGCTCAAGCCATTGGCCATAGGTTTGATCTGATGGCACCAACCCATTGCGGCTGCTGCGCTTGCTTGGCGGTGGCGGATCAAAACCCAAACCCTTGTAATCAACAATCGGCACCGTCGTTGATCTGCAATTATGAGTTAAGACGGAGTCAGCACAGTAAGTGCCGCTCTCTGTTTCAAAGTTGTAGACATGCCCGCTAAATGGTTCCCAGCCGATCCAGCAGACATCGGCCTGATTGTATCCCTGTTCGACGAGGGCATCGGCGTTCGCGGCATCGCGGATCGCTTCGGCGTCTCGCCAAGTCCCATAGAGCGCATCATCTTGGAATCCGGGCGCAAGCTCCGCAACAGGAGTGAGCAGCAATTTGCTCGCATGAGCCGTGCCACCCCCGACGAGCGCAAGGCTTTGGCTTCCGCCGCTCACGCTGCAAGACGCGGGCGCCCCAATTCCGAGGCTGCCGGGATCAAAATGGCCGCTGCCCGTTGTCGCAAGGTTGGACCGCTTGAAGCTGAAGTCAAGCAGTGTCTTGAGCAAGCCGGGATTAACTGCGAAGAGCAGTTTCCAGTTGGCAAGTACAACTGCGATTTGCTCTGCTCCTTGGGCGCTAGACGTGTCGCCGTGGAAGTCTGGGGCGGCGGTTGGCACTTTTACGGTAAACACCGACGCAGATTCCCTGAACGCACGGAATACATCTTCAGCAGTGGTTACGACATGGTGTTTCTGGTCATTCGCAATGGTCTCAGGTGGAATGATATTGCTTGCAAAAACTTGATCGCCAACTTGTACGAGATTGGCAGGTTTCCATCCAGCACTTGTCAGTACAGGATGATTTGGGGTGACTCTGAGCACTTGACCATTGGTGGTCTTGATGACATAAAGCAAGCCTTGATAGTGCCGACGGTAAACCGCCGCGATGCTGCCACTGGTCGTTACTTGAGCGTCTCCAGGTAAGCAATTGAAATGCTGCGGCGGAACTGGTCCTTTGCCGTAAACAAACTCTTTACCGTCTAAGGCTCGACAGATGGGCGAAGTTCTGCTGTCCAACGTGGCGACATACCTGTATTTTTTGGTCACGTCTTGATTGGCTTCGTAGACCTGTTGGCTTGAAGCGTTAGCAACCTGATTGATACTTGTGCGAACCAGGGCCATCACTTGATGATTTGCCACAGCTGTGACTTCGCCACCGGCTTGAGCCATCTGACGCAAACTCATGGCGGGCTGGCCAAACCGCAAGCGACCCTTTAAGCGACGCGCCAACTTATCGGTTGATTCGCCAGTCAGTAAACCATTCCGAACAGTCTTGGCAAAAAGGTCAGCTTGAGATTCAGCCAAGCCTCGAAATGACTTTTCAAGCACCTTGCCGTTGGGCAAAGTAATGACTGAACCCTGCGCTGCCGTCAAACGAAACGCTTGCGGAGCCCCCGTAACCGCAGCCTGAAGGTCGTCACTTAACGTAACAACGTTCAAAGCAGTTGGGTCAATAGTGGCTACTGCTTGAGCAAACTGCGGGCTGATCTGCACGCTTCTGATCTGATTCGCCAGCTCAACAGGCAATGCCTTGGCCAGCTCACTGGTCACAAACTCGCTTTGCAATACGGCTAGCCCTTGCAGCTCTTCAACAGCAAGCAACGTGCTGGCCTCCGCCCAGTTATCAAGTGACCCTTTCAGTTGCGCGAGAATGGCCCGAAGCCGTGCAGCTTTGACAGGCGCTGCAAGCTCATCAATCCCACGGAGCTGATCAACAGCATCCAAAACAAGATCGTTATATGTAATGGCAATTCGCTTTGCCACGCTGTTGCTAAAGCGGTTGAGATCGATGGCATTCCGATACAGCTCCGCTGGTGTTGTCATGGCTCTTCAATTCCTACAGCTTCAGGAGGTTCGGCGCAAATGATTGAAACGTCTGCGCCACCTCTTAAAGCTTCCCCTACAAGCTGACCAAACTCAGGAATAGCGTCTTCGTCGTCTTCTCTTAACTGCGACTCAACAACACCAATCGGCATTCCCTTTTCGTGCCAAGTCACGCGAATGACAGCGAACAAGTCACCCTCTAATGGTGTCTGCGCGTAGTAAAGAACCTGTTGCCTTGATTCAGGCTCAGGCTCTGGCTGCTTTCGTGCGGGTCTGTTCCAAAACATCAGCTAGGAATCTCAGGTTGATCTTCAGGCTCGGCTGACTCTTCAGGGATCACAGGGTTAGCCGGTGGCGTTGGCTGGTTCATTTCAATCAAGCCGCCAACTTGCGTGGCCTCTAGCTCTTCCTCAACGTCGAACTCATCGCCAAGAACCTCGCCAGCTTCTAACTGGTTTAGCAACGTGTTTTGCGTGATGGTCCCTGCCGTGTAGAGCTGCAACAGTGATTGGATCTCTGTTGGCTCCAAACGTGCAGCCAAGAAATCACGATTGACAAAGCTGCTGCCAACTTGAGATTCTTGCAAGTAGGCCGCATGAAACCGCAAGCAGTTGTCGATCATGTCCTGCATCTGCTGGGCAATGACCATCATTGTGGAATCGCCTTGACTGCGGTCGATGCGCTTGGCCTCGGCTGTTTCTGCCGATAGCTTTTGACCCAAGACAGCGGCAAGCCCTAGCTCGTTGATCTGCATCGCGATTTGCTCAAGCCGTTGGAACTGCGCGTCGTAACTTCTGCCGCTTGGCTCGATGTATTCAGCGCGGCCCTCAGCTGGGAATGCAATCGCTTCGCCAGGTCCGGCGCTTACCTCTTCCGATGATTGCGGGAACCCGTAGAACGCGAGCAAAGGAACAGCTGAAAGGTGCAGCTGATTATCAAGATCAGACTGGACCTGATACGCCTTGAGGTTCAGCTCTGCAATGTCGGCCATTGGTGGCCGCGACTCCATCACGTTGACGCGGTTGGAATAAGCAACAGAGAACGGGATTTCATCAAGACTGGTTGTGCCTTCATCAATGACGCGAAAGTCACCTTTCTGATCTTTCTGATGAATCTCAAATGCGCCTGGAGTTAAGACACGAACCTGCTCGACTTCTTTTTCGCCGTAATCACCATCAGCAACAACGGTCCTTTCCATCAAGCGAAGCTGAGTCAACTTTTGCCGCCCATCGCTTAATTCTGTACGCCATCCAAGAATGTCTCTGGGTGTGTACGTCACCCAATAAGGCCGACCGTTAGACCCTGCTTGTGGGGCATCAACTAAAACTCCGCAGTGGCCGTAACGAATGCACTTCCTAGCGGTGTCATAAGTCCAGACGTTTAGATCGTTGCCCTGAAGGTCAACGTCAAAGAGCTGCTCTGTGATCAGGTCGCTCACGTCTGTCAACCTGACGGGCTTTCGGGTCAACATGCCCGCCAACATTCGTTCAAGCCTGACGTAATACGGAGCCAACGTTGAACGGATCAGTCTGTTGTCGTATGACTCATCAAGCTCTCTAGGTTCTTGCGGCAAATATTTTCGATGCTTCTTTCTGATGCCATAAGTGCTCTGCAAAAGAGCTTCAATCAGCTCCCAATGAGGCTCCTGATTTACCCAGGCTGTGTTCGGGTCGTTGACGCGAGTAACGCTTCCAACCCGCTGCCTGCCGCCCGAAAAACCTGAATACACGTTAAAACCCCGCCTAATCCCTTCAGTTTAGTAAAGCCTAATGCCAGTGCCTCGACCAGCGTGCTCATACAAAGGATTGAATGCACCTAAAACCAAATAACCGAGGCCGTCTGTCCAGTGCTCAATGTTTGCTGATTTGTCGATCACATAATCCTCGGTGCCTGCTTTGAAAGTCACGTTCCTGAGTGCTTTGATTGTGTGCTTGCAGCGTGGGTGAACAAAAAGACGAATACTGCCCTTCGCTGTCTTGATCATCCAGTTAGTTGCGTTGATTTTGTCTTTTACGGCCCATGGCGCTTTAGGGCTGATACAGCTAAAGCCGAAACGCCTAATAATGTCATGATCTGTTCTTCCAGCAGACGAGGTCTTGCGCGCGGATCCTGTCGGGTCTGGATAAGCAATGATCTTGCGATCAGGGAAACGCTCTTTAAGCATGGCGCAAACCTCATCAGTGTTTGATTGTTTTACCGCCAGTTCATCCCAGATGTGCAGCGTGTCACCGACCCTGCTGCTCAATACGCCAGCCATGATGCTGACGTTGAAGTCTGTGCCCCAAAGAATCGGCCCGCCAGTATCAACGATGTCCTCTGAGATGTTTTCATTGCCAAAGCCTGGGTAAACCCTGCCTGAAAGAGTTTCAAAACTGGCTAAATATTCTTGCCGGAACGTGCGCTCATCCAGCGTATTACGAGCAGCCTCAATCTCTTCTGCTGCAACGTTGCCACCATCAATCGTAGTAAAAGAGAACGTGTCCCAATCAGATTGCTCTTGTGCTTGCTCCCATAAATCATGAAACCAGTTCAGCCCAGCTGGAGTGGTGATAAACCAAGCAGGGCCACCTTGATCGGACAAAGCAGGGCGTAGCACCGTCTCCCAAGCTTCTTGTTTCACGTAGGCCGCTTCGTCTATCACTAACGCTGAAAGCGATACGCCCCGCAGCGCATCAGGGTTTTCAGCGCCACGTAAGGCAATGATGCTGCCGTTTGTTAGCTCAATGCTTAAGTCCGATTCGTTGCGCTTGACGCATATCGACATCGGTACCATTGCTTTCAATTGACGCCAGGCAATCTGCTTTGCCATTCGATAGTTCGCCGTGACATACCAACACAAGCTGTTCGGCTTTCCGACAGCCCAGTTGATTAGCCGCGTGATGCAGAGATAGGTTTTGCCGAAACGTCGGCCAGAGCACAACAGCTTGAAACGTTCCCCTGCGTCATACACCTGTCGCTGAGGATCAGTCAAGGTGCCGTACAGCTGGTCGCCAAGGTTTAGTAATGCCTCATCTGCTTCGCCCGATGCCTGCGGCTCTGAATCCAGAATGCATCCGCGTGGCAGCGTCGCGAAAATGCTCATACGTCGCAAACAGCACGTTGAGCAGCATCAGCGACAAACGCTTGCAATGACTCGCGCCTGATAGCGTTTTCCAATTGTTTTTTGTGATCTTCAACTAAATGCATTGATGACACATAGCAACATTTACGGATGCCATCTTTTTCTAAACACACCTCATACATTGTGCCGTCTTCTGTAGTCCGCAATTGCAAATCAGACATTAATCAAATAACCTAGCGATCTTGGCAGCACTATTTATGCAGCCAAGAGTGACACTGTCATTCTGCCTAGTACTGGTCTTTTTGTGCAGATCGTTTAATTGTTGTAGCAAGAGGGCCGCAAAATCTGTTCTATCTAATGACCAAATTTCCCTCACTTCCGTAAGAGCTTCTCGGTAAAGCCGTTTGCCAGATGACTTGGTAAGCCCCCACTCTTGCTCCACATATTGAACACAATCCATCTGGTTAGCCCCTTGCGCCATCATGCGAGCCAGCTTATGCACCCGGTACTCTTTGACTGCACCAGTCGAACGCGGTGCCTTTTTTCTTTTTTCCTTATCGCCAGTGTTTTTAGCCATGGTTTGCGAAGCTATCTAGTGCATACCAGACATGGCTATTACGATAGCCGCCTTGGTGCGTTGGGATGATGGGCGTTACGCCGTGCCTATTTCTCCAAGCTGGGTACACCAAGAGGGAGTTGTTTGTTTGGTCAAAGGTAGCGTCGAAGTCAGGGACATGGAGGTTGCCGCCTGTGCTGTTTTGACGCTTGGTGATGATGAGGTTGACCGCTCCTTTGATGTTGGCGTTGTCCTGATGGATGGGTGCCGCGATGTTGCAGTTAGAGATAGTGGAGCTGAAGTGATTTGCGAACCGCCATTTGCGGGGAAGCCGTTCCTCGACTTTGGCTAAATGATGGTTGTAAACATCAGGGATGTAATGGTTGACGAGGCCCATGCAGTTTTTACCTGCCATGAGCATGGCTTTACTGAAAACCTCCGAAGTTTTGCTGGCGTGCAATGAGGACCGAGAAGGATAGTTGCGCCTCATATGGGGCTTTGGAGGGATGCTGCCAAGGATGGCGCTGTATTGGCTCACGACTTTGTATTGGTTTTTGCCTTTGACAGTGCCGATCAAAGTTTTGCGATCCATGACTGATTTTGGGACGCGCTTGCTGCGTAATTCCTGATCCGCAATGGTTACGAGGTTGATCAGGTCTTTAGGTAGCTCTTTGAGGAAGAGACCTACTTGAGAGCCGTCCGGGTCGAGGAGAATGCAGGACTCGGTGACGGTTGGATCAAGGGTTGGGCAGGCGTCACCCATTTTTAGCGGTGAGGTTGAAGGTTTCAGCCTGATGGCTTTGAGGGTAGCGATCGTCATCGGACTTGCTTGTTGTGAGCGAGGGCCAAACCTTTGAGGTCGAGTTTTGCGTCAGTGCGTTCTCCTTTTTTTACGAGTTTTGCGTAAGGCTTCCATTCATCAACGAATTTGGCCGCTGATACTGCATCACGATTTTGTTTGTAGAGATCTTGAAGGCCGCCAGCGTTCGTGCCAACGCCAGGGCAATTGAACCAGCGATGCGTATCGAAAAGGATGCCAGAGGAGTGAACGATTGATTGCATGCAGAAGTCTCGATCTTCTTTGAGGTTTAAGCGTCCGCGATAGCTCCAGGTGATTTTAGGGATATAGAGCAAAGTGCAAACCTCAGCAGTTTTACGGTTGATCATGAACCGAGTTTTGCCAGTGCTGTAAGACCAAGCGTGTTGGCAGTAGTTGATGCCGTTTACAGGAAACTTGTATTGGCTGACGTCAGCGTGAAAGCTTGAAAGGACAGTGTGATCACTTTTGATAGTTTTCCCTGCTTTGGCAATACCAAAACCTTGAACATCGTCATCCATGGCCCATACCCAATCCAACCCTTTGGTTTCGGCGTAATGGAGCAGGTAGTTTCTGACGTAGGCAATGCCTTGGTCGTTTTTAGGGATGACGCAAAGGTTTGGAACGTTAGCCGCTTTGTAATCGGCTTCATCTTGAGGTTCTACAAGATGCGTGAAAGGGATATCGCCTAAGAGCTTGTAGGTCTTAGTCGGTGGCCTGCCTTTTGACGGAATGATGACGTGCATCAGTTGTCATCTTTGATGGCATTGATAAGAAGCATCCCAACGTACTTGCCTTGCTTGCGAGCATCGCTTACAAGGGCTTGAGCTTCTTCATAGTCTTCGGGCTCAAAATCGATCTGGATTGCTTTGCGTACGCCTGCGGCGAAATCAGATAGGTCGTCTTCCAAGTCTTCTAAAGCTGAAAGGTCGACGGTTTCCCCGAAAGTGGGCAGCTCTTCTCCCCAGCCAAGAACTGTGAGATCAAACCCAACATCACCTAGGGCTTTGAGTTCAGCTTGCAACAGGTCGTCGTCCCAACCGGAGTTTAGAGCTAGTTGGTTATCAGCAATGACGTAGGCGCGTTTCTGATCTTCTGAGAGATGCGAAAGCTTGATGACCGGGACAGTGGTCATGTTCATAGCTTGCGCAGCTATGAGGCGACCGTGACCGGCTACCACTTGCATGTCATCGCCTACCAAGATCGGATTAGTGAAACCAAACTCTTTTAGGGATTGGACTAGGCGGTCTAACTGAGAAGCTGAATGAGTTCTGGGGTTGTTGACGTAAGGAGTAAGGGTTTCAATATTGACGTGTTCAATCTTGGTGACAGCCGTTGTAGTCATGCGTCCATGATATTAATATCAATACGCTAACACTAGGAAAGGCGAATGGCTGAAGAAGGGAAACTGTTTAGCTGTGACGCAGGGATGTTCCGAGTCATCGATGGAAAGCGAGAATTTGTCAACATCAGCACCGCGAATCTTAAGAGGTTGCGACTGGACGCAGCTTCTGACGAGAAATGGAGGGCCAGGAGAAAGCCCGGGAAGAGATGAGGCGGTAGCTGACGCGGTGGCTGCTGCTACTGAAAAGAAAAGAGTGAAGAGGGAACTGGAGGAGCTGAAGATGAAAAGGAAACGGAAAGGGCGATAGACCTTTTGCCTGCCTGCTAACCATAATATGATATTATTAATAAGTAGTCAGCCACCAACCCATGAACATCACCATCAAGTCTCACACTTGGTTCATCACCGCCAACGACAAAGGAGGCGAGATGCAATGGCAACAACAAGCAATCAGCAGCACTGAGCTGGTTGACTTGATTGACGAAGCCTTGGAAGAGGGTTACACCCCTTCTGTTGAACTTTGCTGATTCTATTTTTACCCTCAAGCAAACGGAAACCGCACGCAATGCCAAACAAATCAGATCAGATCAACCGCATTGCGTCTGAGGAGCAAACCATGGCAAACATCGCTTGGGCTAAGGCTCGCGCAAGAGAGGCCAAAAGCCCAGACGGTTTAACAGCACTCGCCAAGAGTTTTTGGCACACCTTCCAAAAAGAGAACAACTCATGATCACCGCAACAGACACTAGCCACATGATTCATCTTTGCGCGCCTAACGACTTTGACGGCAACCCTCAACGCGCTTGGGCTCAGTACGACTGGTGCGGCGTTTTGGTTGGCTGGTTCGAAGAAGGCTATTCAGGCGTTGGAGCAGTGCCCAATGAGCTAGATGCACAGCGATTAGCGGCTCCTTCTATACGCGTTACGGTCAAAGAATGGTTGACATGGAAGCGGGCTTATGAGGACATGCAGCGCGACAAGGAGTACTACATCTGATGCTTTCCTATAAACTAATATCAATACGATTCAGGAATCCAAATGCCTGCCCGAAAGAAAAACGATCACTCGCCCCGCAAGTCAAAGGTACGACAAGTTTGTTTGACGCCAGTCCACGACCAGATGCTTACCGAAGTCGCAAACAAGCGTTACAACGGCAGGGTCAGTCATGCTTTGCTGGGCTTGTTATCCAAGCCGTTGAAGAAGGCTTACCTAGATCTGTGCGTCGCAGATGTCATGGAGGAAACCGCCGCCAACTGACGGATCAATCTTCGTCGGTTGGCGTTACCGCTAATCGACTTTTAGTCATGCTCAAGCCCAAAAGTTTTCACATCCCTGGCGCCTTGCTTATTGAGCAGCACATTGTTAGGGAGGGGCCAAGCCCGTACTTTGTCGCGTGGAAGCCTCACACCTCTCGCCTGTTCTATGACCGCAGAGAGATGATGCGTTGGATCAAGTGGCCTAAAGGAACGCCAACCCGTGAAAGCATTGATGCGTTTTTAGACGGCTTGGAGACATCAAGTGCGTCAGCCCCTTCGCCTCTTGATATGGAGGAAATTAGACGCAAAGGCTTTGGCCCTGAAGCCCACAGTTTGGACCACTCTGAGTCACGACAATAGATTGTGGACAGCCGAATCGACAAAGAAGAGCGGGCCTACCTGCTTCTTCAGTGGGCTTCATTAGCTCCTTTGGCCCCTTTTGACGAAGGGCTGGCAGAGTCAGGTTTTTACACCTCTGTGCAAAAACAGAGAAGCGATAAAGCACTTGATGATTGGGACAAAGAAAACCCCTACGAACAAAGCTCGGAACTTAAAGCGTTCCATGAGCTTGAACGAAGGGGGGTGATTACACAGAGCGACTTTTTCTCCCCAGACAAAGCCGCTCGTTGTATTCGATGGATCGACCCTAAAGATCCATCAAAAGGCGAACACACCACCTGCACATCTTACTGCGATGACCTCAAAGCCCACAACGCAACAGCAAGAACTCAACAGGGTTCGGGATCAAGTGAACAAAGAGTTCCAGCCTCCAGCGACGAAAGGAATGGAAGGGCTAAGAGATTTCGCTACCACCGCAGTTAAAACCTGGGAGCTTGAAAGCGAACAGATGACGCAGATGTGGTCCAAGGCTGCTGAGCTGCATCTGATAGACGCAACGAAAGAACTTTTGCAGGATTATCTAGCTGAAGCCAGAGAAGTCCTTAATCCAGACGGTCACTACACAAGGGGACAGGACTGGGAAGCAGATACCGACGTTGAATGGATCTGGGATCAATGGATCGCTAAAGGGTTTTTCCACACGATCACAGCAATGCAGAAAGTCGGAAAGTCGACTTTCTTTTTGGATTTCATTAAGTCCATCTGTGATGGAAACGAGGATCACCTCAACTTTTCACTCTTTAGTGAGAAGAAGGATCTTGAGTTTGTGCTGATTGGGCCGGACATGGGCAAACGTCTTTGGGGGACGTATGGCGTCAAGTCACAGCTACTCCAGAGTAATGATGCCACAGGCAAGCTCCGTTGGCACGAACAGATCGCTCACGTCTTTACGGAAGAGGATGAATACGGGCTGGGCAAGACGCACATCGCTCATTACGTCGAGATCGCGAAAGAGATCACAGCGCGAGGTAAGCACCCTGTTTTTGTGATGGACAGTTACAGCGCCATGCTTTCGATGGCAGGGATTAAGACCAGTGAAAACGACAGCCAGTTTGCCAATCCACTAAGAGAGCTAAAGCTGGCATTGGGACGGACTGGTGCGACGTCGCTGATGCTGCATCATTCCAGCCTGTCCAGCTCTAAGCGCAGCACGGAAGCTTCTAACAGTGGGCACCAAGCATTCAACCGCGTACCAGATCAACTTTTGACTTTGAAATGGTTGACAGAGGCCGGTGTTGACGGGAACCGCGCTGATCGCCGCATTGTGTTGAGTGCAAGCGGGAGGACAGGCTCAGCAGTCAGCTCTCAGTTGTTGGAGCAAAGCCTTGATTGGGGATGGTCGAACCATGGAGAGATCGACGATGCGCTGAGAATCCAGGTTGCCTTGGAGGAGCGTGATCGATTAGCTGGCGACGATGCGATCTGCTTTGACCTGCTGAACACAAGAACAGCGAATGGAGTAGGGACAACGACTAACGAATTATCGGAGCTGCGTGACACCAGCTCAAATGGGCGTGGAGCTTGGAGCGACGCAAAGATCAGACGGCTTTTTTGCAAGCTCGAAAGAAAAGGATTGGCTTTTGTTGATGGCTCTAAGCCACGCCCAGGCGACCTAGGAGGAATGCCTTGGAAAGTCTGGTGGACGTTTGAGAAAGCGATCCAGCCTGGTGGCATGAATACCCAAAAATCGCAATCTGAGAGCAAAAATCGCATAAATACCGCTTCTGCGCGCAGCCCCCAAGAACCCGAAACGTTGCAAACACCGCAAACATTGCAAACACCTCAAACATCGGCTTACGGAGACAACCCACCTTCGGAGCGGCAAATGGTGGAAGATGCCAACGGGCAAAACAGTTTTGTGGTCGTGGGATTGGTTTTGGGCTCAGGCGACGTGAAGGTGCAAAAGTTTGGCGACAAGTCTGCACCGGTCAAGCAACGCCGATGGATGGTTGATGTCTTTCCGTGCGGCACGCATGCCAAAGCACATCCGATCGTTTTTGACGACGATGAAGTCCTTTGACTGATTCTGTATTATTATTATTTCAAGCCATCTATCTCTCATGCTCAAAATCCCAAAATCTGATTTTTTCGAACCTGATCGTTCTTCTCTTCAACCTGAGGTCAATGAATGGCTGGAGGATCGGATTGCGGCTGATCGCGACTGGTTTGATTCTCACCCAAAAACACTTTGTTATTTCAGACCGCTTGAAGCTGTAGAAGAAGCTCCGTATCAGAATTACGGCGCAGGTCTTCTTTACCTTGTCGATCCTGATGACGTTCCGGTTAAAGACCAAACATGGGTTGCGCTAGTTGATGTTTTCCGTTTGCACGGAATTTATGAGAAAGATTCATGCAGGATGAAGTTTAGATGTCCTCCTGTTAATTTCAGCGACCCTGATCAAGTTGAGCTTGCTACTGAAATCGCGTTGCGATGTGCAGAATGGGTCGAAGTCCAACGACAAGCGGGCAAGGTAAAGACAGGCTATGTCAAAGGGCGAAGCAGCTCTGACACTGCTGGTAAGGGGTTTGCTTGATGACAACGAAGATCAAGCCGCTTGGGCCGCTCCCGATCGAGTTCAACGAAGAGCTGCATCAATACATTTGGACCCCGACCGGAGAAGTCATGGGCGTCAGCGTTACTGGCGTTCTGTCGGTCAATAAGACCGCATCTCAGTTGGCCAACATCAACAAGCACAAAGCGACTTGGGCCCCTCGCGGCTTGCATGTCCACGCATCGCTGGAACACAAACTTAAGGGGCTTCCGTTTGACATTGATCCGGTCTACACCGAATGGGTCACGCCACTGCTAGCTCACCCGTTTTGGGAGACTTTCGAGCCGATAGCGATTGAGCACCGCCTTTGTGATTTGAGTCGCGGAGTCGGCGGATCTTTAGACGCTTTGGGATATGACAACTTCACGGGGAAGCTGGTACTGCTTGACCTGAAAAGCCAGAGCAGCGCGAAGTACGGCACTTATTCAACTGATGCACAGATGGGCGGCTACCTCGGGATGCTGATCAATCGGCACGGAATCACGATTGACGAATGTTTGACTGTCTGGGCTCGCCCTGGCGAGTGCTTGGTTGGCGACCCGCAAGACCCGAACGATTGCCTAGAGGCTTGGGAAGAAGCGTACGAGAAATGGGAAGCGTTGCAGGAAAAGATTTGAACCCCCTCTTGGAATCATAATATGGTATTATTATCTCAAGCCAATCAATCGCCTCAAGCTCATGACTCCTTCCGACCTTCTTGCCCAAATCCTTTCTAATGAGTTCGAAGCCTGCGCCGAGATGACAGACGAGAACACCGTCTTCGAGAAATCAGCTGTCAACGCTTGGGTTGCAGCGCACCTGCCTGACCTTGAAGAGCTGGTAGGCGATTTTGTAGCCGAGCGTTTTTGAGCCTTTTGCTCCCATGACCATAATATGGTATTATTATCTCAAGCGGTTCAACCCGCACCACTCATCTCTCAAAAATCATGGACCTCAACCAAAAGCTTGATCACTACAAACTTCAACTCAGCCACGCCGAAGACGAATATTCTTTCGCAATTGCTAACGGTGATTGGGCCGAGTGCGCTCACACTAAAGGCATGGTTGCTAAGTACCGCAAGCTCATCGGTCAGCTCATCAAGCAACGCATGAAGCTTTCCCTCGTTTGATCAATGAACATCTTTGCTTGCCACGAGTCGCCATTCCAAGCGGCTCAATGCCTTCCTGACAAACACATCGTCAAAATGCCACTGGAGTCAGCGCAAATGCTTGCGGTTGCCTTTGGTCAGCACGGCCTGGGGCTCGGTACTCTTCGCAAGGCTGACGGAGCGCCATATGCCGACACCGCTTTCCGCAACCATCCCTGCTCAGTTTGGGCGCGTTCTTCTTTTGCCAACCTTGCTTGGCTAATAGTTCACGGTCAAGCCCTTTGCTGGGAATACACCCACCGTTACGGCAAGCGCCACGCCTGCCTCACCGCCATGGGTGATGCCGACTATTTGTTCAAGGGAACCGGCTTCGGCCTTGGCATCTATGGCATGCACGATACCTTTGTCCGCGCCATGCCTAATGACATCAAAAACGATTCATCCATTGACGAAATAACTGCATACCGCCGTTACCTCCAAACCAAAACTTGGGCCAAATGGAGCAAAGACCCAAGCCGAAAACCTGAGTGGTGGTCATAATTATTGCCTCATCTCTATAATATGGTATTATTATCTCAAGCCAATCATCTATTGCCAATCATGAAAACAGTTTCGATTCGCCTCACCGACAAGCAGTATCACTACGTAGCTGCTCTCGCGAAAAACCAGATGCGCTCTGTTGAGCACTTAATGTGGCTTTCTCTTTCGGAAGGGGTTGACGCTTTGTTTTGCGAAATTCCTTATCACGTGGAAAAGTTGCATTGCGATTTTTCCGAAAAGGATCATGAAAGCATGGACAAGCATCCCCTTCACACGCCGTCCGCCGGTTACTACAACGAAAGAAATAGCTTGTTTAGCGAGATAGCCCGAAACGTGCTTGCCGATATTGACGGCACCTTTGAGTCAGCAGATGCAGAGTTCGATCTGCAGCTTGCGATCAATCACACAAAAGCTCTGCACTTTGCGCGCGAGAAAGTTTTTGAGGCAAAACAAGCTGCTAAGAAGGAGGCTGCGAAATGAACGCTAACAGCATGGACTTTTCGCTTCTACCCCTTTTTAACGCCCCGCCCAACTTTGACGGCGAGTCCGGGAAAGAGTTAGGAATGGATCGAGCAGAGCGGCACGCCAGCGACGAATGGAAAAACGCCGGATTAAAAATCATTCGCCATTACGCGCGAAATTGCGAGTTTGTTTCTGCAAATGACTTTTGGGCAGGAATGGAAATCCTTGGCCTTTCTACTCACGAGAATCGAGCGTCTGGCTCGCTTTTTCTAAAAGCCGCAAGGCTCGGATGGATCGAAAAAACAAGCAGCACTATTAAGACCACTCGTGCAAAGCGAAACGGCGGAGACGTTCGTCTGTGGCGTTCCCTTTTATTCCCTTCCCCTATCGACTCAGAACAGCTATGAAAAGAATCATCCGACTTGAACCAGGCCATTACCTGCACATCGACTCATACAGGAGTCGATTCCTGCATCATCTGCGCCCCAAAGCTTCTTGGACGACTGCAGTTTTTGCGATCACAACTTTCTCCCTATGCATGTTTTATGGAACCTTTGCCTCCCGTCTCATGGATAACACGCCTGCTTATCAATCTCCTGAGGCGTCGCAAAGACGTTTTGAGCCTCTCCCTTGAGCTATTGCTCCCTGAAGAATCTGCAACACCTGAAGACGATTTTGACTATGACTACGACCTCGACGAACTCCTCGCAGAAGAAGCAGCCGACACTATCGACACGCTCAACAGAATCTATAACTTTCCCAGCGCCAGACAGCATTGATTCTCTTTTAGATCAATTGTCATTTGTCCAGGGACAGTTGAAAAGCCTCAACGACTTTAAGCAACAGCTGCTTGACCAGTTAGCTGAAGCTGATGAGAACGGACTGCTAGACGACTATCGCAACGTCAGTAATGACAAGCAGATCGTCTGGGAAGGCATGACCCTGACACAAGCCAGCAAGACAACCAAGACTTTTGTTGACGACGTAAAGGAAGAGATCAAGCGGATCGAATACGAAGCTACACGGCTGGGTCACTTCACCAAAAAAACTACTGAATACTGGACCTTAAGGCTCGGAGCACAATGACCAGGCCAGCAAAGCGCAGACTTTATTCTGCTCAGGCCATTGCTTGCCCTAAGTGCGGTCACGGTTACACCAAAGTTGTTTGCGGGCACCTTCACGGCGACAACCAAAAACTGCGTAGGCGTAAATGCCTCAACTGCGGTTACAGAATAAAAACCTTGCAAGACATACATCCCGAGATAGGCAAAGAATTTGTCGTCCCTTTGCTAACGGCAGAAGAAAAACGGGATTTGCGCAGGGCTAACAAAAGGTTGACGACCCTAACGGTTCAGGACGTACTAGAGATTAAATACTTTCTTTCTAAGAACTCTTTCACTCAAGGCGATTTAGCCCTTCAGTACGGCGTGACTAAAGGAACGATCGCCACGATCAAACGTGGGCAATCATGGAAGGATGTCCCAACACCCACTGAGTATCCATGATTGAGGCCGATCCAAAAGGACAGCTAAAAACTATTAAGTTTCGTGTTTTTGGTTTACCGGGTCCACAAGGTTCCAAAACTTTCAAAGGCTATAAGAATGGGCGCGGCATCATGGTTGAGTCTTCGTTGAAAGTGAAGCCTTGGCGACAGGCAATCCAAGCCACTGCCGACGGCAACTACTCAGGGGAGCCGATCACTGGTCCGGTTCGAGTTGAAATTGATTTCTTTTTCGCTCGGCCCAAAAGTCATTACAGGACAGGCAAGTATTCAAATCTGCTAAAACTTGATGCCCCCAACTACACAATCAGCCATGGGGACGGTGATCTAGACAAACTTTTGAGGTCAACGATAGATGGGCTTTCCTTTTCTACTGGCGGAAAGATCATCCGTGATGACTGTTTGGTTGTAAGCATTTCCAGCAGCAAGCAATACGCAAATTTGATTACGCCTCCGGGCGCGGCAATCAAGGTAATCGAGCTTCCCTAACTATAATATGATATTATTGGGAGGTCCACCAGGAACCCGTTTTGGGAACACCAGAAACAGAGAGCCCGATCAACTCGGGACATCAAGCCCCAGATCAGTGGATAGCAGGCGCAAAAGCAATGGCCGCTTTTCAGGCTGGCTATTCCGCTACTGGCCAGTCAGGCAAGAATCAGCACCATGGCTCAAAAGCCATGACCCTGAAAGATGTAACCAGCGTTTGCCAGCACGGCGCTACGCATGGGCTTAGTCACAGCTTCACGCTTCGCCTCTCTCCGCTAGGAGAGAGCTACGCCATAGCTCGCGTCACCGTGTTTCACGAAAGTGGCGAGTCAATCTTTTCTGAGATTGGGTTTAGCACTGACTTTAAAGGTGCCAGATCTCAAGAACAAGCTCTTGGTTCAGCTAAGACGTATTACCACAAGTACATGCTTAGCGGTCTTTACGGGCTGGCTAATGACGACGATGACGACGGCGAAAGTGCCGTTAGGTCTCAGGCTGCACAAACCCCTAAGCCTGCGGCTAAGCCCGTTGCTGCTCCGAAACAGCAATCCGCGCCCGCTCCTGCTCCTTCACCTGCAAAGACCGAGGAAGCAATTCAAGCAGTAGTCGCTGCTCATGATCTAATCCAGCCGATCACTCCAGAGAAAGTCGCTGCTCATGATCTAAACCAGCCGATCACTCCAGAGAACAAGGAAATGGCTCTAAGGATTATCAAAAATCCTGACGGCAAGGCAAAGGCTGCTTTCATGGCAAAGTTCTATCCGTCGAAGTCAAAGCTGATCGGCTCTGACATCAACACGATGGAGCACGCCGAGTTCTTGGGTCAGTTCGAAATTTCAGCAGCTCCTTTCTAAAATCATTTTTTTTACTATGACTAATTCGTATCCAGCCGACAAGTTCACTCTTTTCTCCAACGTCAATCATTCCAAGATCGAAGGCAAAGAAAACGAAATGTGGGCGAAAGCTGAATGGCCTCTAGCTCAAATCATGGCGTTAGCTAATTGGGCTTCTACCGAAGCTGAGAAAGTCACTAATCAACGTGGCGAAGAATGTGTAGTTGTTCAGCAAAAGTATTTGCCGAAGACTGCGAATAATTCTGGGAACGAGTACTATCTTGGGATCATCAGTGACCCAAAACCAAAGCGGCAACGTTTTGATGACAACGAAGTCCTCTGACTTCAATGCACCTAGGGCATCAAGCGGGCCAGGGACGAAAGAACTGGCAGCCTAGAGGTGGGTGTTGACCGCTTCGTGTAAGTCCCCCACCACCAACCTAATTTGAGGAGATGTCAGAACCAACCCTCAAGCGCGTGTCAAAGAATGGTAAATGGGTCTGGGAAGTCACTTACAACGGCATTGCTCGCTATCACGCTCAAGACTGGCAAGCACGTTGGATTTACGAGCAAGCGTTGATTCTTTATTCTAAGCAAGTCAATTGAGCGTCCATATCCGCAATGCGGGTGACGGCTTGGCTAAGCAGCTTTCGCTGATGCCAATTCTGCCTAACTAGGGCGGCGCATAAGCCTTGAACTTCTTCGATGTCATCAGTGTTGTAAATAGAGCGAACTGACCGCTCCATCATCAGCTCTTCATAGAGACTCTGTTCCGCAATCATCCATTTCTTGTCGTCCATTTTCAAGCCCCGTGTGGCTTCTTGCCCTACAAGCTAAGGTCATTAACCGTTGCCTTGCAACCTTGAAATCAGGCGATCCGGATACCAACTTGCCTTGCCAGCGTCTTGAAGGCAGTTGCCTTTATGCCACATCCTAAGCCGGTATTTCAACGCTTGGCCTTGCAAATAACCGCTTACTGCGTCGTCAGCCTTTTCCACTGAATCTTCAATGATTTCAATTGCTTCGATTCGGCCTTGGGTGTAATGATCCGGCGAGTTGATTAAGTCTGACATCAGCTAGCAATAGACGGCATGACCCGCAGATGGTTGTTGTAGTTGCCTGTCACCGCATAGCTGAGTGCTGGAACGTTGCTCATGCGATGGAAAACCATCTGACCAATTTTTAGGTTGGGATACAGGCTTAACCCGTGATAACGCCTTTCGTTCTTCAACTCAAGCGTCAGCTTGCTTCCGTGCCAACCTGGATCGCACCAGCCAGCTAAGGCATGATTCAGCCCCGACCTTGCACGGCTGGACTTCAAAACGAACTGAGCCGAAATATCGTCAGGCAGATTAAACACCTCAATCGTTTCGGCTAGTGCAAACTCACTAGGCGCTAAATAGTAAGGGTCTTCTTCTGTTCGATCAGAAATGTCTATCGTAATTAGCGGTTTTCTATCAGAAACCTCGATCATCAGTTTTGTTCCTAAAAGAACATCTATGCTTGCGGGATTTAATAGCTCTGGAACGAAAGGCCAAACCATCTGATGGCTATCGCACAAGGCACGGATTTCGTGATCGCACAGAACCGCCATACAGGTCAGCAAAAAATGGTTGACAGTCCCAACATACCCTAGTGCTCGCTTTCCCTGTCCCGTTCTTTTATTTAACGTCGGCGAGAATTGCCCATCCTGTTCCAGGCCCTTCACATTCCCAGCGGCGCAGCCAACTCTTCCGGCCATAGTGCACGTACTCGCCGCTTTTTTGACTGTTGCTTTTGTAGCCACCATTCAAAATGTCAGCTTGGCCGTTGGGATCCTGAAAGACAAAAGCGTCTGGCGTATAACCAACGCAACAACTCCAATGCCCTCCTCCACTTGGATTTGAAACTAGCCCTTTATGCAACCAACCAACAGCAACTGGGCGATTATTGTCAATCTCTTCTTTTAGCATCTTTGCTGTGCCGTTAGTGATAAAGCGAGCTTTCAATCCGCATTCTTGCAGCGCATCAAGTTGCGCTTCCGCCGACGTAGTATCGCCAAAATCACTGCGGATAATGTTATAGACATCATCGCTGCTGACTTTGCCGTAATACTGCGCGATCATGGCACAGCTGCTTGAAAAGCATTCGCGATAACCTGCACCAGATGCGTTGTCTAGCTGATACTGATGTGGGACATCTAAAACTTTTTCGCTTGAACCAGATGCTTCGTTTTCGTTCATTAAGCGGATTAGCTTTTCTGCATAGTTTGGGTCAGTAGCGTACCCTTCGCTTATTAAGTCGCGAGCACAATCTTCGCGGGTGGTTGCACTGTTGACGCCTCGATGGCTTTTAAAATTTTTATACCAGCGAGTCACTAAGTAATCGATGCAATCGCCAAGGCTTTCAAAATCAATAAAACTATATTTCATTGAGATGTATTTGCCGTTGATGTACTCCGTCGTTTTGACTTCTGTACCATCGCCTTTCAATCCGAACGCGTTCCACTTCCCAGAAAAATGCTTGCCCCAACCGGATTCAAGTGCCCATTGAGCTGCAACGCATTCAGGGAATTTAACTCCAGACTCTTTGGCTAGTCTCTTGACTCCGCTCCAGCTGTTGTCTGACTGTTTACCAGCTTGGCTCCATGTTGCAAACCACGGCCTGTCACGCTGCATTGCAGTTTTGTAACCATTATCAGCAAGGTCTTCCTCTAGCAGCGGAATACTTGCTGCCTGATGAGGCAAGCCTTTGTAATACCTGAAAAGCTGCTCAAGGGTGATCGATTTACTGTTCGTCATTCCAGGGAGACTTGATGTGTAGGTCGTCGATTTGAGTTGGTGGTGGCATCGCTGGCGGCTGTGATTCATGCCAGCGTTCTACCTCAGCATCGATCCGAGGCTTAAGCGTTGCCTCGAACTTTCGACGTTGAATTTCGCGGTTGATACCGTCAAGCGGTGATCGCGTCGAAAATCGAAACAACCACCTCCCGTCAGCAGGTGTCAACCCTTTTTTCCTTTTAATGCTCGCAGCGCATGAAAAATAACCTGGATCACACTGTTATCGCGCATCGGGGATAAAGCAATAACTTCTGAAGCGGCAGCAATCACAATCCAAGTGATCGGTGACGCCAAGATTTCGTCGATGCCCATTTGAATGCCTGTGATTCTTAGTCGATCCTAGCGCCCTTTGTTTTCCAGTACAGTAATTCGATTGCCGTGTTCGTTAAGCCTTGAATAAATTGTCTTTCGGTCTTCCTTCATATCCTGGTGCAACTCCTCCAACTTCCCGGCGATCGATTCGACTGCTGCAGTGAGCCGGATGACTGCTTCGCGGGATTCTGTGTTGCGCCTGGCGGCACCTGAAAGGTTCATTATCGCCCCAGTGCCGCCGACACCTAGCAATGCGCCGAGAGCAGCTGCTATTAGATCGATCACGGGTGCATCAACGCCTTCTTATCCAGCATAGCCAAGCGTGAACCAGTAATTGTAGCCGTGCAGCTTTGGCTTTACTGGCATATGTAATTTAGAGTAAATCGTAAGCTCATGCCCTGCTGGAGAGCTGTTTCATCAGCGTTACTGGTTAATTTAGCGTCAGATATTGAATCTACATACAGATCAACATTACCATTTTGGTTATCAAACATTAGAAAGTAATTCTTTTCGGCGTACGCAACAGGACGCAAATTGGTAAAAATACCACCACTAAAATCAATAATAGAACTTGTTACGTCTTTAGGAGTGACTTCAGCGGGGATTCCCGTTAAAGTAACATTTCCGCTAGATCCATTCACCAATGCGCTGATCTCGATATTTCCGGTTATCAATACTAAATCACCAATCCGTCGATAATAACCATTAGAGCTAACACCTTGAGTTGTTCCGCCAATTGAAATGCCAGGAGTCCAAGTGCCTGCTGATGAGTTATCGACTTCAACGTCATTGCTAGCAGTGCCAAACTTTATATTGTTTACACTTAAATTCCCGGCATAGTTCAAGCTACAAGTTTCACTGCCTTGCCATCTTGCGTTTAAGACAAGCAAAGATTCTGGGTTTTCAGACCCTGAAGTTGTAGCAGTAAACTGAGCGGAACCATAGCCAAGATTTCCAGATTGACTTTGAGAAAGTGCAACACCCCCCAATCCGCCAAACAGAGAAGTAGCAAATCTTCTAGCTATAAAGCTAGCCGTAGATTGTGCGCCGCCTCTTAACTCAAAATTTCCAGATGTTATGTAGCTTGTTCCATTAGGGTTTAGGAAAACACCAGTGTTTTGGGATGATAGCAAACGAATACCAACATCTGCCACTCTGGGCCGAATTAGGCTGCCAGCCGAGTCACCTAGCAAAGCATCGTTAGACGGCTGATACACTACTGTCCACGGCGCAAAACTATTTGTTGCGTAAATTGGGTTGCAGTTATTTGAATGCAATAAGGGCGACAAGTACTCATTGCCTCGGCTATCGAAAACCTTTAGAAAAGGCTGATTTGCGTTTTCGACGATTGAAAACTGTGGAAGAGACATGATCCTAGGAAGCGATGAGGGAAAGAATCACCCAAGGTGATGGGCATTCAAATTGAAAAAAGTAATTAACGGAGTTTTCAGTTTTTGTGACTGTTACAGTATCTCTGCCAACACCAGTAAATCCCGCAGGTTTTGGCTTGAATCCACTAACAGCAGTGATCGTACCATTTACAGAATCTTTTGTAAGGCTTATTTTAACATTACCTGTTGACGTGTTAGGATAGTCCTGATTTATTACATGCACCACGTAAGTGCTTGATCCAGCTTTGGCTCTAGCAACTACAGCTAAGTTGTAATTATTAGCATTATCTGTAATGCTTAACGGACTTTTTTGCCATCTAGGATCTTGCCTTGAATCTCTTGTTATGTAATTAACACCCTCGTAGCCTTCTAGCTGAGCATTGCAGGCTTTGGCAAATCCAGAGAAATTAGCAAATTCAGCAGCGGTAGCGTAAAGTCGCCCTGACTGCTTAAACAAGTAAACATCCCAAGGTAGTTGTAAGATTTGACCATTAGCATAGGCCAAGGCAAAAACTTTCTTGTAACCCTCCAAGCCGCCATCTGTATTAGTAACTTCGAGTATGTATTCAGACGAAATTACTTTTCTGGATCCAGCTTTTTGCCCATTAAGCTCTAACTGAGCCCACTGATCCTGTGACGATAAATAATCAAACGAGCTAACATCAAAAGCAACAGCTGTAGGAGCCATGTTTTTTGTGTATCCTCCTACGCCAGTTGATGGCGCCAAAGTATTATCAGGCATGGCAATTCTCATTTCATCTAGGAATTTACCTTGTGATGAATACAAATTCAACGAAGACATGTCGTCAATAACCACAGCTTGAGCACCTGCGTCTATAGCGCCTTTAGCCCATAGATATGTTCTGTAAATAGCTGTTCCATTGTATGGGTTAATCGTCCAAAGTCCAAACTGCCATGGCTTGTAACCCCGTACAGGGTAAGCTGTTGCCGTATTGATAGCACCAGTTACAGGAATAGATGATGCTGCTACAAAATTCTCTCCATCAACAGAAACAGTCTTTAATGCGGTGTCAGGTGGTATCGTGCCTGGACCTAATGCTTGACCAATGTTTGCGTCTGATGAATTATTAGTAGCACTAAGGTAAACCCAGTCAATACGATCTGCATGGAAATCACTGGCCGCAGTAAAAGCGGCTGACTGATCAACTAGCTGTGCAGTTACCGCAGATGCACTGCCGTTAAAGCCACTTGCTGTGGCGCCTGGGCTTCTAACGTAAAGATACCTCAAGGATAAATCAGACGCTTTAGGGCAAGTAGTCGCATAAGCAGGAACAGGTACTATCGAATCAAATGTGACATTAGCAGTTACAGCATTGCCATCGTTCAATCTGCTTTTGGAGTCAATTATTCGTTGATCGCCAGAGATTTCTAGTATTCCATAATCATCAAATCTTCCAACAACATCACTAGAGAAGGTGAAAGAACCATTACTAGCAATACTTACCGGTTTCCCTCCTGAGCTGGCGGTGGCATTGTCAAATATAGTTTTATTGTCAGTTGTCCCATCGGGTACGGCGCCAAAGTCTTCAACGCTTACAGTGTCCTTCAGCTTTGATTCAACGGTGCGCTTTACAGCACCAGTGCCAGCTTGTGTAAAGTTTACGCTAGCCGAATTTTCAGTTGTTTCCGCATTGGCGAATTTTTTGACATTACCGTTTGTGTCTTTAGTGTAAATCTCTGCGTCTGCTGCATTGATCGCGAGTTCGCCTACGTCTAGGTCACTTGCCACTGGTGGCGTCCCAGCAGTGGTGCCGTACTTGTGGATAACTTTGAGCGTCATAGCAATCCAGCGCCGCTGATCAGGGCTAGCCTTTTCATCAAGGCTAGCATCATGCCTTCAACCATCACCACGTTGAGAGTCCTGCTCGCTTCCATGTGTTTGTAGCAGTGCATACATAGATGTAATCCGCATCCCAGCAGATCTCGCCTGTAACGCCAGTGTCAGTAGCCGAAGTTGGCGTTTTTGCCGTTGCGAGTCTAATGCGATCGTCGTCTATCTGTAATAGCGAGTCGCCAGACTGCGATAAAGTGCCCACTAAGATCCTGCTCGCAAAGGAAGCCGAGCCATCGTACTTAAGTCTGGCGACAGTGCTGCCGTCGTACCCAAGACTAAATGCCACCCTGGAACTGCCAGTTGCTGTGTTGTCCGAAGACAAGCTAAGTGCTGCGAAGCCTGTATTTTGTTGAAGCTTTCCTTCTGTATTGGTGCCAAGCCCGGAAGTTGCAAAGCGCCTAGCTTGCGCTGTTGACGTTGATTGCGCGCCACCTGTAAGCGTTACATTGCTAGCAAAAGAAGCCGATCCGGCAGAAATAGAACCAGTGGTAGCAATATCTTGGCTCCCAAAGTCCGGGTCGATCTTCGTGCCAGCAATTGCAGCAGACGCATTAATGTCATCATTGACAATCACACCGGAGGCAATCGATGTGGCAATGCTCGCGCCACTGGTCAAATCGCTACTGACCGTACCAGTTACATCACCCGTAACAGCGAAAGTCCGGGCTGAACTGAGTGCGGTTGCTGTATCTGCGTTGCCGGTTAAAGCTGCCGTAATTGTTCCAGCTGTAAAATCACCAGACGCATCGCGTGCAACAATCGCGCTTGCTGTATTTGCATTAGTTGCGGTGGTGGCACTATTGCTGACTTTCCCAGCCGTCGAAATAGTGTCTAACTTCGTGTCAACAATTGCCGCTGATGCGTTTATGTCTGCATTGACGATTGCGCCGTCAGCAATCTTCGCGCTAGTGATTGCACTGTCTGCAATGTAATCCGTTGCAATTGCAGTACCGTTCCAAACGCCGGTCCCAATCGTTCCAACGCTGGTAAGGCTAGAGCCAACAACAGCACTGCCCAAACTTGTTGCGTCCAGAACTTTCGTGCCATCAATTCGATATTCCTTGGCACTAGCGATATTTACATGCTCGCTAAGTGTCCACGCATCAGTGCTGTCAACCCAATTAATGGTTTTGTCTGTCGCCCCTTTGAGCGTGATACCACCACCATCGGCAGTGACATCAGTTGGCGATGCAACAACACCTAGCTCGATATTTTTGTCTTTGACTGTTAGCGTTTGAGATTCAATTGTTGTTGTCGTTCCTTCAACCGTCAGGTCGCCAGTGATGATGACATCGCCATCAACATCAAGCTGCGTCCCATTGAAGGTCAGCCCAGCACTATCTTCCAGCTCACCACTGGTGCCAGCTAAAACGACACGACCGCTAGTTAAATCCGAAACTGCTGCGCTAGCCAGCGTGGATTGCCCGGTGACATCTAGTGTGCCAGGTATATCAACATTGCTGGTCCATTCAACGCCAGTGCCAGCTGCATCGGTCTGAAGAAGTTGGCGAGCAGCACCGTCCTGCAACTTGGAGACTGGTAGTTCACTGATGGTTGCGGCTCCATCATTGGCCACATCAACATCACCGTTGATAATGCCGACGATCTCGCCAACAGTAGTGCGTTTTGTTTGGCTTGCGCTGCTGTCGGTAACTGGTACAAGGTCAACAGCGGCAGGAGGGGCAAGAGCTGTTAGCTGAGAAATCTTTACGTTGGCCATGCGCTAATAGTGCAGCCGCTTTATAAAAACAGTCTAACCTTCGCGCAGCTGTACGTCTCGCACGGTGACGAAGTTGGCTGAACCGGTGATGATGTCCGCTGCCCTGACGCTGACGGCACTGCTCGTTAGCATCACCTGAGCTTGATAATACAGATCGCCTGGCTCCAGCCCGTTGCTGTAGCTATCGCGATTTAATGCGTCGCTGTCAATCATCCAGAATTGGGCCTCAGCTTCAGACTGCTCATTGGTATTCAAAAGCAAGCGGAGTAAGTTACTGGTGCCAACAGTTGCCAACACTTGAGCTGACCAAACCGCAATTTCATTGCGTGGCACGATGTTGGCGTTGTCATAGGCGGCTACGCCTGGATTTAAGCTTGAGTCGTTGTAATTCGGGCCATAATCCGCAATGCTGCCAGCAGTGCCGACGATATCAGCATCGGCGTAAGTTATGTTTTGATCTACGTCAACAAAACAACGCGCATTTGCATATCGACTTTGGCTGATAATTGCTGTGTTACGAGTGTCGTTTGCTTCGCGCTCAATTAAGAAATCAAACGAACCACCGCCTTGTATTAGTGATTTGACGCCATCAAAAAACTTGTCGCCAAGACCAGTAGTATCGATTTCGTTTGAATTTAGACTTAAATCCCATCCTTGCAAACATGCTTCGAGCTTCCACTCATTAACCAAGCGCAGTTCAATCGGAGCGGTCGGGTCCAGCGTAAAGTCAGATTGATCAATGTCATCGCGTGTCACGTCGTTCGCGCCAGCCAGCGCCGCTGCACGAGTGCGGTAGAACGACAGACGATTTAGTACGTCGACATGCGCGTACAGCCGATTGCGGTATGGCGTTGCGTCTTTTTCCGATTGAACTGCAATAACATCACCGCTCTCCGTAGTCAACACATCGTTATATTCAGTCGCCAACCACCGATATGGTCGCAGCAACTCCGACGGATATGCAGTGCTATAGCCAACAAGTTCAGGATAGTCTTGGTAGTCGTAGACGTTGGCGTAGGTCGGGATTAGCGGTGGATCCGCTAGGTCTACGTTCGGCCAGTTATCAATGCTGGCAACCTCAACCAGGTCACCACTGCGGAAGCCTGTTGTCGTCAGCGAAATAATATTTTTGTCTTGATTAAGCGCAGTAATATCAACCGCAACGGGCGTAGGTGCGGAACGGTTAAATACGACTTTGCCGAATGTGCCGAGGACTGCCATTACGTTGAGGAGATAGTTAGGTCACCAGTAAACGTAAATGCAACATTCGTACTCGTAACATCACCTACAGTCACGGTTGAACCAACACTGGTAATCAACACACTGCCTGAAATCGTCTTGCCTGTGGTCAGCGTCAGCGTTGCGGTGATGCTACCTTGCGAATCAGTATTGATTTTGGCGTAGACATCATCAAGCAAACTGTTTTCATACAGCAAAGTTGCGCTGCCTGTTGTACCACGCAACCCCGTCACATACGCCCTGCTTGATTCACCTAAGTTTGTGGTTTCTAGCGTATCGCGTGAAATATCTACGCTTGCATCACGAACCACAACCGTCGAGTTGAGCCCGGTGATCGCAAAGTTGCCTGTGGTGCTGGTAACTGCCATTTTGTACTCCTGTTAGCTCATTCTAAGCTCTGCCGTCAATTCAACAGTCACATTGGAACGACCTGGGGCAACGCTTTCAACTTGTGGCGACGACCCTTCGCTAAAAGACCACAGTAGCCCCGCACCTGTTGCACTGGCATTTAGCCAGCTTTCCAAGGTCGCATCCGCTCCAGCGAATATCTGCGTCGGCAGCGTCAAGCTATCGACTGAACCTTTTGCGCTGTTGTATGCGCTAAGAATTGCTGCTGTGTTGGTGTCGTTGACGTTGCCAAATGTCAGGCTGAGTTTTGCTTGGCTGGGCCTGCTGCCCCACAACCTACGAGTAATCACACCAGACTGTGACGCCTGTGTTTTGGTCGGCCATGTTGGCGCGACAAAGCTGCGTCTTGTTGGTGTGATGCTGGGGAACGTCGTTGCCATGACTAGGTGATGCTCCAGTTGCCAGCAGTATCGAAGCCATCAGCGACTTCTAAAACACCGCTGCTACTGACAGGCATGTGCATTGCTTCGATTGTAAACAACCCATCATCTCCTGACGTAATTCGTTCAATTTGATAAACACGCATTTGCGTTCCTGAAATTTTTACAGTAAACACCACGCCTGTGGGCGTTGCCGTTGTTCCGCTGTTGCTAACAGTGAGTGTTGCGTCAGCCGGTGGCGTTCCTTCCGTTCCATCCCATGCAACCACGCTATAGGTTCCATCCGCCAATGCTTTCGTGCTTACTAACGCACCTTCTGGTGTTACAGCGCCATTGTTGAACTGGTCATATTCTGTTTCGTCCATTGCAACCTTGATGTAATCACCGGGCGCAATATTGGACATCACTCCTTCATGTGTAGTCGAGAAATTTATGACATGTTGAGGTATGCGCCGCATACGGGTAATAAACTTTGCTGCATCGATTGCGTGCTCCCTGCTTGTGCAGTAAGAACTCATGTCAATCTGTTCGATTGGATCTGTGGCCGCTGCGCTCACTTCCCGCACCAGCACTTCACGAACCACCGGAAACGATCCGGGGCTAGTTGGATCCGTAGTAGTGCGCTCTTCGCGGTAACGGACGCTTACCTGGATAGGATCACGGTCTTCAGGGTCAAAATAGGAAAGCTTGAAACTGTTTTCAGCGATGTTGCCTGCCGTGAATAGCGCAGCAATTGGAACAGCGGTAAAAGATATTGCAGGGCGAAGAAAATACTTCCCGTTTGATTCACCGAATTGCAACAAATGCGTAGCGGCTAAATCTGCTGACCACTGTCTGACGTTGGCAGGTTCGGAAACAGCACCATCGTAAAAATACTTGCGGTCTTGACACCACTGCGCTGCAGCCGTGAACTCGGTGGTGTCAATCATGTAGTTCTTGACAAATGATCCCGCACCAAAACGGTCGTTCGTCATCAGGTCGTACAAAATGTCTGGAAAAAGATGCGTGGCACCCGTTCCACCCAAAAGCCTGGTGCATTCACGGCCTCCAGTGACATACGCAGAAAATTGACTGAACTGCTGGAACTCGGCTGATGACCGGATGTTGATGCCAGCCAGCGCAAGATTGTCGTATTGCGGCGCTGTATTGTTCGGCACAATTTCATTGATATAAACTACTTCGTGCTCCGGGCCGCTTGCGGCAGAACATGAAATCTCAGAATAAATAAACGCTTCGGCAAGCTTTGCGTAGTCATCGATATATGTATTTGTGTCTACTCTTGGTATACCCTTGTATACATGGAATCTACTGTCGCTACTGTCAGTAAACGTAGATCCGACAGCAAAGGTTGTAGTTGCCGCTAATGGTGCGCTAGCCACAAAAGTAAAGGCTGAATTAGAATTAATATTGCCGCTTGTTCTGGTTATTGTGCCGGTTACGCCAGCAAGAGTGCCACTGAAGGAGTTCCCCGTAAACAGCGGGAGATTTACATCGCCTTCCTCACTTGCAGTTATAGTCATTGAAATCGATGTTGCCGTTGTGTTGCCTAGCAAAATAGTAAAGGCCGTTGCAACGTTGGCTGAATGAGTGTGATCAGTTGTTTGAGACTTGTATCTGTACAAGTTACTTATACTGTCGTCTGCTGTTGCTTCTTTTATCCCAAAGGTAGCTATTGTCGAAGCTACGCTTTCTCCCTTAAAAGCAACTGTGCAGCCATTTTCGGTCACCGTTGTTAGCGTGTTTTTAGTGTCTAAAACATACAGCGTTGTTCCGGTGTTAAGGCCATTTCGCACCTCGAATCCTGTCAACGGTTCAAACTCAACTTGCCTGAGTTCGCTAGTCGTAAACTCAAACCTTAGAAAGCTAAATACTGCTTGCTGGGATTCGCTGCGGAATCCATAAGTGTTATTAAGGTAAGTCCAAGTAGACGCGCCATATTGTTTCCATCTGATACGGGCAAAAGAATAACGTTCAAACGGCGTAGTGACTGTGCCGCTTTGATGGAAGATATTTAAAATGTCTCCTGGGTCTTGTGTTGTAAATGCTTTGCAAAAATCATTGTCTATAGTTAGGTATTTTTTGGCTTCTTGAAAATTGCATAGCCCGTTTATTCGGGAGCCCATTACTGACTTGAACCCGACTTCAAATGCTTGGCACGGCCTAGATGTTAAAATACTTGCAGAAGCATACTTGAAAAGATGTCCCCCAGTAGTGCCAACCTCACGATTTGGTAAATCGTCAAGTGTTCCAGATTCTACAGAAACAGTATCGGTAAGATGGGTTTGCTTATGCTCTTTGACTTGGCCACTACGAACAACTTCAAACGTTGCTGTTATTGTTGTGCCGCCTGAAGGAATATCGTAGTCAGACACAAAAACATCGTCTGTGCGGCTGGTGCATACACCTAAGGCGCTCCCAATTTTGTACAGCTCACCAACAACAAGGCTGTCATCCCAACTTTTTTGCATTGATGCAACTGTTGATGCTATGTCTTTAGCTGTTGCGTCGTCATTGTCAGCGTTGGGTTCGTCATAGTTGTTAAAAAGCACACCACTATGCGATGCGGAAAATACCTTGTAGGTCAAGGTCGTCCCGACAGAGGCTGTCTTTGTCGCACTGTCTCCCGCTATGCTTTCGCTATTAAGACCGCTAAATGTAGTAAACGGAGCCCTAAGCTTATCCCGTTGGTTCATTTGCTGACTATCAGCCGGGCATCGAACTCTTACGTCCCCGTCATCATTTGCATTCTTTGACTGGCTGCGAACCCCTGGGCGCATTAACGGGTTTACTTTGTACATCAGATTGTTGCCAATCGGTGCATAGACGCCAAACGTTGTTTGGGTACTTGGCCGGTTGGACGAACAAAAATCTGTGCGGTCTGCTCCGTTCCAGTACACCTGAAATACATCTGAGCTGTTAGAGCTCCCGTCATCGTTAGCGTTTGACCTGCCCGCTACTCTGTCAGCCCCAGCAATTCGGCCTGTGTCTTTGCTGAGATAGAGCGTTACCCGTGAGGCTGCTTCAGTGGCAGCGTTGCTGTCAAAAATATAGCCCTGTAGCGTGCTGCTACCGATTGCAAAGTTATTTGGGTCAACACTGCTAATCGGGCCTTCACCGAGTAAAAATACACCGCGTATCATCTGGCCGCCGCCTAGGCTCAGAACTTGGTTCCAAATCATTGGCATGTTGATCCGAATGCCGCCGTAATCTGCGCCAGATATGGTTTCTTTGCGTGCGTAAACAATCGGAATAATGCTGCCTAGCGTTGCAATATCTTGCTGCGAATCAAAGCCATACCTCGGCGCAAACCGACTATTGCGGATGATTGTGCTGCCTTCCTCTTGACGTTGAGTTGGCTGGCCCCGGTCGCCTATTTTTGGTGCAGAGGGCTTTAACAGCAAAGAAATTGCAATTGAACCTACGGCAATTACAAGGTTGATAACTCCAATAATTGCTGCAATTTCCAATCCTGCAATTACAGCAGGTTGCGGCCCTTCCGCTGCACGTTTCCTTGCCTCAATATGGAAGTGCCTATACTGCGCCTCCGTAAGACCAAGGATTTCAGCTATATAACGATCAGATGGCAGCATTACTGAAACCTCCGGTATTCCATCTTTTTGCACCGTTCCACCGGAATCCATCGGACGCCTTTGCGCCTATTGACATGTAACAGACCTCCGTCCACAACAACGCCGATACCGATATGATCTGCAGCTCGGAACATTGTCACTGCGTATTCTTCCGGCTTATCCAAGTCTATTGTACTTTCTCGGTACAGCAGTGCTAAAGCTTCGTAGTCACCGCGTTCTGCCATACTCAACCACTCCGCATCCAATGCAGGGTGTGGAGCACCTGCAGCATCTAAAACGTGCCAGGTCACAATCAGGCAGTCAGCGCCTTGACCGTCATCAGGATCCGCTCGAAACTTATGGGGAAGGCCAATCCAACGATGCCACATCAGCCCACAACCAATGCACCGCTGGTTGGTAATGCGCCAACCAATGCTGTACTTAAAGTCCGCCGAGGCATTTGAGCTTTTACTGCATCAAGAGGTGATGTCAGACGCATGGTTACTGTTGTCAGATCCATTTCGTAAGAGGCGATGCGCCATGTTTCTGTTGAAATTAACGCCTCGTCTGCAAACGTCAGGGGGTCGAGGCTGACAGTCTTGATTTCCAGTATGTAACGGTTTTGCACCGCTTCTGCAAACAAATTTACAGAGATCGCATCCGTACCAGCGACCAAAGCAGCATTGGAGCGTTCACCGCCGCGAGCCCCGCCGCCAGATGAAACGGCAAACGGTGCAAAGCTATAGGTCACACCGCTATAGGTGCGAGTCTGATTCACGCTGAAATTTTGGTATGGCGTGCCGGTGTACGCATCAGCCTGAGTCTTAAAACGAACGTAGTTCACAAATGCGTATGCGCTCATCAGATGCCAACCTTGCTGCGAGTTCTAGGGCTATTCTGCAGCGTCGTCAGCGTCATTGCTCGGCCACGTTCGGCTGCCTGCGTCATCCCCTGCCGGTGCTGTTCTGCAGTTACATATTCAACGCCATTTATTACCTGTGACTCGAAACGAATGTTTAGCGGTTGAGATTGTGTCGTCATTTTGTTTAGCTGCTCGCGTGTGGCTGTGTTTTGCTGGCTGTTTAGCTGCTGACGGGTTTCGCTGTTAGATAGCACCGTGCCGCTGCTGGATGGAATCATCAGCTCTGGGCCGCGTTCGCCCACGATGTAGGGCGTGTTTGCATTTACTGGGCCGCCGTTTGCCATGAAACCACCGAAACTTCCGCCGCCAAAGTCTCCGAGTGAGTTGCCTGTAATGCTTGGTGCGTTGGGATTGAAACTGCTTCCCCCCGGCATTGAAACGCCCAGCGCCTTCATGATCGTGCCGTACAAGATCATCGCAATCTGCTGAGCAATAATCTTTGTGGCCATATCAAGGAAATGCTTGGCCACCGATTGCATCATTTCGGCCAATCCTTCCTGAGCTGATTTAGCTCCAGAAATAACGCCAACAAAAGCATTGCTAAATGCGTTTCCAATAGCGGTCGCCCCTGCTGCAACTTGATTTTCAAGCTTAATCAGCTCTTCAAATTGCTTTTGCATTTGGAAACCAGGATCAGCCTCAAGCCGGCGTTGCGCTGCCTCAGCTGCTGCTTTGTCTCTTTTCTCTTGATCGCTGGCTTGCTTTGCTGCTAAATCTCCCCTGGCTTTTTCTATGTCGAGAACTGCAATTTTGTTTGCTAATTCTTCAAGGCCAGCAATCTGGCTGATCTCCGCTGTTTCTGCAATCGTTGCTAGCGCATCTTGCCTGGCAAACTCAATCTGTAACTCTTTACGCGCTAAATCACTGTTTGCCTCCTTAAGTTCTATTTGTCTTGTGAATTGCTGGCTTAGTTTGGCCCCGGACTCCAGTTGCTGTTTTAATAGCTTTTCTGCTTGATCTGTTTGACTTTTGTTTTTTCCGCTACCGCCGCCGCTTTTAGCATTTTTCAGTACTGGTATTGAAACAGAAGGAGTTGAAAGCGTAGGCATTTCAGCCGGAGCATCCATAGCCCCCAACCGATTCTTCATCAATTCAAGCAATACAGTCTTGCGGTCTTGTCGTCTTAGTTTTGCCAATTCTGTTGACTCCTCTTGCAGCCCTTTAAGCCCTTTACCTTCTGGGCCTGTTCCTTTGAATAGCTCAGCCGCTCCTTGAACGTTTAGAGGCAATAATCCTCCTTTTATGTCTCGTCTAGCAGAAACTGCACCGGGGCTGGTAGCAGCAACAATTAAGCTATTAACTTGATTGAGAGTGTTTGCTGCTACCTGGCCAATAAACTCAATAGGCCCCTTTAAATTTACAATAAGCTCGGCAAGCCCCCGAAAAGATTCAGCAAGCTGAGGGACAATATCTTGAGTGAGAGCAACTTGAACTTCTTCTGTTGCGTTTTCAAAGTCTTTAATTGCTTGCGCTGGCCCCTTTAGTGCGTCTGCAAGCTGATCCGCGCCCTCTACTTCGATGCGCTTTAGAGCCCCAATAACAATATCAGCAGTAATCCCCCCTTCGGCTGCAAATTTTCTCAAGTTGCCTTGAGCTATTCCAGTCTGCTTGCTAATTGCCGTCAGAATGCCAGGCACTTGCTCGGAAATGCTATTAAATTCATCCCCGCGCAACGCTCCAGAGCCTAATGCTTGAGCCAGTTGCGTAAAAGCGTTTGAGGCTTCCTCAGCAGTGGACCCGCTAATCCTTGCAGCCGTATTAAAACCGTTGTAGGTGCTAACAATGTCTTTTAAGGTAACGCCAACCGGCCTCAATCTTGCGTAAACCTGTGCAATTGCTTTGTTGGCTGTTGTTTGACTAACTCCAAAACGCTGAGAGGCTTGAGTCGCCGCATTAGAAAGAGCTGCAACTTCTCCATATCCCTTTGCTAGAGACTGGAGACGTCTTTCGGATTCAATCCTTTGGATGCCTGCCCTGACCGCCGACTGTGCAGCGGCAAGCGTTCCATACGCTGCGGCAACTTTTAATAGATTTCCCGCTAAAGACTTAAAACTGCCGCTAGCTTGCTGAGCGCCTTTCCCTGCACCAATGAAACGTCCTTTCGCGGCTCTCAGTCGACCATTTACGTCACGGACGCCTTCTTCTACTTTCTTTGTTTCCTTGGCAACCCGCTTCAGTGGGTTGACTGCATTAGCTGCATCAACAATCAGCTGAACATTCGCTTGTGCCATATCCGCCCAGCTACTGCCCCAATTCTACCGCCGTCTTGCCTTGGCGCGATCCATTGCCTTTTTCTCCTCTTCGCCCTTCAACTGATAGTACGCAGCAAAATGAACAAGCTCCGCATCAGATAACTCTGTGCGAAGCTTGCTCACCGTCATGCCAAGCTCGCAGGCCAGAAAAAACTCAAAGTTGAGCCAACTGTCCTGCTTTAGTCGTTTTTTGCTTCCTCAAGCTCCGCTTCTTCTCCAACGCCAAACAAGAAAAGCTCAAGATCGTTCAGGACAGTCTCGGGCAATTCACGTTGCAGCTTGGCGGCATCAGCGGCAGCGAAAGCCTTGACGCCATCTTTTAGCTCTGCTTTTTGACACAACATCTGTGTGCTGATGTCTAAAGCCTCTTCGCTGTTGGCAACAGATTGAGCGCGTTTACGGTCAGCCCTTGTAATTGGCTTGAAATACAAGTCAAGGATAGGCTCACCGTCGGCATTGTTGACAACAAACTTACGCCTTTGACTAAGGTCAAAAGCGCCAGTAAGCAGATCAACAGTGCGCTGATTTGAAGCGGCCATAAATTAGATCAAGAAACAGTGGTGAGAGCTATTGCGCCTTTAGTTTCAAAGTTAAAGGTCACGACTTGCAGCTCGCCAACGCTAGCACTGAACTCGGACGTTGTAATCAGCAGGTCAAACGCAAGCTTTTCACTTGTGGCCGCTTGGCTTCCTGCGTCGTAGGTGTAAAGCTCCGCGCCAGCAACAGTTGATTCAGTCGCTGGAGTTGTCAAGATTTCACGGATCAGATCGCCTTTGCCATCACCCGCCGCAGTCTTCTCGTAAAAGACTTCAATGCTGCCGCTGCCGCCAATCAGGCCACCAACTCGATCGCGGAAGGTGTCTCCCATTTTTGTGACTTCAA
>Ga0307488_10000373_pt1 | contig 36101 bp, 47 predicted proteins | sample SB02metaG_FD_202248 | JGI IMG/M metagenome (GOLD analysis project Ga0307488, IMG submission 202248) | Sea-ice brine microbial communities from Beaufort Sea near Barrow, Alaska, United States - SB 0.2 | ecosystem: Environmental > Aquatic > Marine > Coastal | place: USA: Alaska | collected...
TCGGACCTACCCCTGTAAAATAATCTGTATCAATGTGCATTTTATTGTTGACCTATGTTTGATTGTATGATTTGTATGGTGCATCAACTAAGCAAACAAGGAATACGACAATGTATAAAGTAGAAACCGCAAAGCACCTTATGACTTACAAAGAGGCTCTATCCTTTCTTTGGTATTGCCACGGGATAAACAAGCGCAACGCCCCGCAATACATGAAGCTGGAAGGGTAAAGACAATGGCACAACTTGAAAAAGTAATCTTTGCAATAGACAATAACAACGACACACACACAGTTGCTAAGTTTTTAAGGTATGTTGATACCCTTGCGGCAATGCAAAAGATTAAACCAGTGGTGCAGTGCATAGGGAATTGGGAGGGTGTGTTAGAGGTGTCATATATGATGAACCTATCTGATTATGATGAATATATCGAAGGCAAAGGCTGGACGGATGAACAGGCCTGCATCCTAGTCGTTGCAGGGGATACCCGCCAACCTTGTCACCTTCTATTCCCTGATGGTTCTACATCAACGGTTGGACCTATGGTGCAGCTTGCGGGGCCTGTAGGTAACTGGACCTACGTTCCAGCAACTAACAAATACTTTTCATGTAAGGGATAAAGACTATGACGCAGCACGTAAGAAACATTCTTAAGCTTTACCGCCAAGCTACCCATGACGATACAATCAACGGGATTGAATGGTATGCTAGGGCAGAACGTATATCAAAAGGGATAGCAGAAAAGCACGGTCTACCTGTCAAGACTGTCATAGGTGTCATGGCGGCACTATCCCCCAACAATCGTTGGGAACGTAACGTAAAGGATACTGACACAATGTGTAGGGCGTGGGTATTGTGTGATTGCCTGTCAGACTTTAAGGTTTCATGCTACAACACTATGAAGGCTAAGGCGTGGTCAATTCTCAATGATGAGTTAGATGATGACGAAGACATTCTATCACGTTTGAATGGTCAGAAAATACGTTCATTCTATTCTAACATCCGTGGCCTAGATGAAGTAACGATTGACGGTCATGCCCTAAACATTGCACGGGGTACACGGGAAGGATTGACAAGTGACAAGACTAACATGGGAAAGAAACAATACAGGGAATTGCAAGCTTCATACGTTAGGGCAGCACTAAGGGTCGGGGTTAAACCTCACGTTCTACAGGCTATCACATGGACTACATGGAAGCGCATTCATAGCATCTAAGGAGTAAGACAATGAAATTCTGGTCAACGATCAACCGTGAGGAAACACAATTCGAGGTGGACATGGGGCAAGACCCTATCGGTGCAAAGATTGAGTGCCTTGTAATGACAGGGGTTCACAAGGGTGAGACACGCATGTTCCCTTGGCTTAACCTAAACACCCTATGGGAACAACAACAAAAGGAATGCGACGATGAATGATGAACAAAAGGTCACATTCCTGTTGATGAATGATGAACAAAAGAAAGAGATAATCAAGAAAGGTTTAGAGTTTGTTCACTGTGCAATTCAAGAGGCTATGAACGGAAACATGGATGAACTTATGACAGCATTAGAGGTGCTAGAACTAATGAGAGAGGAATAAACATGCAAAGCAAAGAAGAATTGAACGCCTACCTAGACAGACTGTCTAAGGATTATGATGCACTAATAGACAAGCATGGACACGGGGTTAGGCCCTCTTATGTGTCAGCTGATTTAGATTACTTGTCTTATCGCATAGCTAGTACCAAAGAAAAGCTAGTTCTGTTGGGCCTCGAAAGCCCATGTGATGATTGGGCAGGTGGGTATGGGAAGGGTCAGCTGTGAAGGCATATCTGTTTAGGGTAGGCATAGCCCTATCAATCCTGATCAACGTGATCCTAGGAGGCAAGAGCAATCAGACCTTTAGTGCTAGGAATTATCAACGCAAGAGGGAAGGCAAGAGAAATATCGTCAAGGGTATTGACAAGATGTTAGGTGAAGAACACTGTCTAATGTGTTGGACTAATTGGAGAATAAGAAAATGAGGAACGAAATGATTAAAGCAACCTACATTGACCACATGGGCAGTGACCTATCAGTAGTCAACGCAGCACGGGTATCCTTTGGTAAGAAGCATGACACCTTTGTAGCTAACAAGGACACAGGGCTGGTCAAGTACCTAGCCAAGCATAAGCATCTGTCACCCTTCGGTCATGCCTTCGCATCCTTCCACGTCAAGGCCCCTATCTTCGTAGCACGACAGCTAGTGAAGCATAAGTTTCTGCGTTGGAATGAGGTCAGCAGACGTTACGTGGATAATGAACCTGAGTTCTATGAGCCTGAGGTATGGCGTGGGCGTAGTGAGGACAAGAAGCAGGGTAGTGCTGGTGAGGTTGAGCTAAGAGGAGATAGCTTTGGAGTTGGGTACGAGCCTTGGTGGGGTGATGGATCATTGCAAGAGACGACACTATATATCTATAAAGATTTACTTGAACAAGGTGTCTGCCCAGAGCAAGCACGTATGATCCTACCACAGTCTACCATGACTGAGTGGATTTGGTCTGGTAGCTTGGATGCCTTCGCTGATATGTGCAGCCTTCGGTGTGCCTCTGACACGCAGTATGAGACACGTGTGGTAGCTGACCAGATCAACACAGAGATGTTTAAGCTATTCCCTGTGTCATGGGATGCCTTGATGGGGGTAGAGTAATGTTTACTATTGAGATGGACACAGCCAACGGTGAGAGTTGCACAATCGTAAGCATTGACCAAGCAGGTAATCAAGATGACGTAGAGGTCATGTTGTTTGATGATGTGGTTTACCTTAGGCAGACAGACCAAGACGGTGAGTACTGTAGCTTGATAGCTATCTCACCTCAACAAATGTTTGACATCAAGACGGCACTGGAATTACCTAGTGGCACATACATAACCAAGAGGAAGAATGGAGTGACAGATGTTTTATGAGTACGTAGTAGAGGTTGGGGGCGTAGAGATTATCCTTACGCTTCTAAGCAAGGGTAATCTAAAGAGAGGGACACAACCATTCTTTAAGGTTATCGCAGGTACTGACTGGGATGGAGATGAAGTAGTAGTTCCTGAGGATGACCTAGAGATTGCTATAGACTATGTTAAGGATGTGTATAGTGATGAGGTCTATGGTTAGGTCCTAAGGATATACTAACACCAATACCTATATGCACCCTAGGCGGGCACATCCGCAGGATACAAGTATTTTCACATCAGTCAAGAGGAAAATTACAATGCAAGAAGAAAACATTGGATGGGTCTCACGTCAACCCTGCCCTAACGAGGAGTGCTTAAGCTCAGATGCCTTTAGCTACAACACCGTAAGCATGTCAGGCAAGTGTCACTCATGTGACCTTAAGTACCCAAGAGAGATGAAGACCTTGACAGACTGGTCAGAGGGTGAGTACCCTACCAAAGCAAACGAATGGAACGAGGAACCAAAGATGCAATTAGTCCACAAGAATGAGGAGCCAGTCATACATGAACTGCTGACGCCTACATATCGGTCAGTACGTAGCCTGTCAGAAACCACCCTACGTTTTTACAAGTCACAGACCTACGTCAACCCTAGCAACAAGGTAGTCAAGCAAGAGTACGTGTACCCATCTGGCGGTATCAAGACACGATACATGCCCAAGGATTTCCGTGCTAAGAACCTCAAGTCAGACGAGTTGTTCGGCATGGACCTGTGGAATGCAGGATCATGTAAGACAGTGACGATTACTGAGGGTGAGCTAGACGCCATGTCAGCCTATCAGATGTGCAACAACGACAAGTACCCAGCTGCCTTTGTGTCACTCCCTTCGTCCACCCCTAGCCACAAGCTATGGGCTAACGTAGACAAGTGGCTTAAGAGTTTCGATAAGATCGTCCTGTCAATCGAGCATGACGACGCAGGTAACTCTATCGCACAGCGCATTGCTAACCTGTACCCTAACAAGGTGTACCGTATGCAGCACGACACCTACAAGGATGCCAATGAGTTCCTTGAGGCAGGTAAGAAGACGGAGTTCTTTCAGGCATGGTTTCATGCTAAGAAGTACACACCTGAGAACATCTACAACAGCACGGATGACTTCCTTAAGCTGTATGAGAACCATGAAGACCACATGTACGTTGAGACAGGCATTCAAGACTTCGATGCACTGTGCCTAGGGTTGATGCAAGGACACTTCACAGTGTTCAAGGCACAGACAGGCATAGGTAAGACTGAGTTCATGCGCTACTTAGAGTACAACATCCTCAAGAACTACCCTGATGTACCTATCGCAGCATGGCACATGGAAGAGACTAAGCTACGCACCCTGCTAGGCTTGGTGTCATACGAGATAGGTGACAACGTAACACGACCTGACATCATCGAAGAGAACGGGTTGGACGGGCTTGTACGTGAGGCTATCGGTAAGCTGACAGGACGTGAGAAGTTCTACCAGTTCTTCCTCAATGACAACGATGACCCGATTGAAATCCTGTCACACATCCGCTACCTGTCACAAGCATGTGGTGTTAAGTACGTGTTCTTCGAACCTATCCAAGACATCGCAGCCAGCCTAGGTGCAGATGAAAGTAAGGAACAGTTCCTGTCTGACCTAGCGGTACGCTTGTCTAAGCTTGCAGCTGAGTTAGGTGTCGGTATCATTACCATTGGACATACCAACGATGATGGTGCTATCAAGTACTGTCGCATGATCGAACAACGTGCATCAGTTGTAGTAGAACTACAGCGTAACAAGATGGCTGAGGATGTGAATGAACGCAACACGACGAAGCTTCTCGTCACAAAGAACAGACCAGTAGGACCAACAGGTTTCGCAGGTCAACTCAAGTTTAACCCTGACACATTCATGTTGTCAGAATCATATGGAGATATTTAATGAGCATTTTAGGTTCTGTCTTGGGGGTCTTATACTTCCTAGGTATACTCAATTACTACATGTTAACAAAGTCTTTACTTTTTGTAACCGATACTGATCACGATGATAACCGTCTTCTCTTTCACGCTGTTGTCTGGCCTTGGATGGTAGTGCTTCACTTATACTACACTCTATTCGAGGATGATGATGATGAATAACTACCTGATACTTGACATTGAGACTGACGATATCAATGCGACACGTATCTGGGTAGTGTGCTCTGAGGACTACAAGACAGGAGATAAGCAGCAGTTTCTTAACATCGACACCATCCCTGAGGAACGTGATCGTTTCCTTGACTACCTCAAGAGCTATAACAAGTTCGTATTCCACAACGGTGTTGGCTTCGATGTGCCAGTGATCAATAAGATACTAGGCTTAGAGGCTATCCGACTTGATGATGTAGTTGACACCCTGATCCTGTCACGCCTGATCGACTTCGGTATCCAAGGGGGTCATAGCTTACGGGCATGGGGTCAACGACTAGGTGACTTCAAGTTAGACTTCAAAGGGTTTGAGGTACTGACACAGGAGATGGTTGACTACTGCCACCAAGACGTAACGGTTACTAAGAAGTTGTTCAGTAAGTTTATAAAGACCTACGAGGATCAAGCATGGCAAGACAGTATCAAGTGTGAACATGAGATACAGATGCTGTGTGAGGACATGACCAACAACGGTTTCTACTTCGATGAAGCCTCAGCTAACCAGATGCTAGACGAGATTGAACTTAGGCTGTACGAATTAGAGGAAGGATTCCAACAAGACTTTCCGCCTACGATGGAGGAAGTAAACAGGATACAGTTCAGGGTTAAGTCAGATGGCAGTGTGTATACAAATGTATCTAAGGCCCGTGACAAGTACCCTATGACTAAGATAGACAACTCAACAACACCTAACCAGCTGGTGTGCTACGACCTAGTACCCTTCAAACCTAGCTCACCTAAACAACGTATCGACAGGCTATGGGAAGCAGGTTGGACACCGTATGAAAAGACGAAAGGACACATAGACCATGACAGAGAAGTCAAGCAAGCCAAGAGACCTAGAGGTGCGTGGCGCTAAGTTCGCCAAGTATGGGTGGACTCTATCTGAGGCTAACCTTAACACACTACCTGACCATGCCCCAGTAGGCGCTAAGAACCTCGCTGAGTGGCTGACCTTAGCTAGTCGGGCATCATCCCTAGTCGAATGGCTTGGTCACTACAACGAGGACGATCACCGTATCCACGGTAGGTTCACACACATCGGCGCATGGACAGGACGTATGGCACACTCAGCACCTAACCAAGCTAACGTACCATCAGCCTTCCACGGTGTAGCTAAGACACCAGTAGAGGCAGTGAAGGTATCATACGATGGGGCTTTCCGTAAGCTCTGGTGTGTGCCTGAGGGTAGCTACTTGGTAGGCACAGATGCTGAGGGTATCCAGCTTCGCATCCTAGCTGACCTGATGAAGTCCGAAGAGTACGTACACGCTATCATTAGCGGCAAGAAAGAAGACGAGACCGACATCCATAACCTGAACCGCAAGGCTCTAGGTATCTCACATGTCACCAGAGACATGGCTAAGACATTCATCTACGCCTTCCTGCTAGGTGCAGGTAACGCAAAGGTCGCACAAATCCTAGGTGTCAAGTCCAAGGAAGCAGCACAGGCAGTAGAAAACTTTACCAACTCTATCGAAGGGTTGGCTAAACTTAAGAACGAGATGGTCCCCTACATCGCAAGGCGTGGGTGGTTCAAGGGGTACGATGGGCGTAGGGTAGTAGTACCATCCCAGCACAAGACACTGGCAGGTATGCTACAGAATGGTGAATCAACCATCATGAAACACGCAGCACTGCAATGGGTCAAGCAAGCTAAGGCACAAGGCTTCGACTTCAAGCTATGCACATGGCCCCACGACGAATGGCAAACAGAAGTGAAAGGAGACATGAATGTTGCTGAGAAATTAGGTGAGATACAACGTCAATCTATTGTTGACACAGGGGTAAAGTTCGGTATGATGTGCCCCTTAGCTGGTTCAACTGACATCGGCGCTAACTGGTACGATACACACTGATGACACATTATCCAGCACCTGAACTACACGAGTTACTTCCTATCATTAAAGGTCTAACTCCCTTCCTTTTACTATTGACATGGCTGTTGATTAAGAATATCACAGTCTCACTCGCTACATGGAGAAGCAAAAATGACTACTAAACCAACAACTAAGTACGGTGTATTCGAAGGCAAAGCTTACTATGCACGTATCTTCCCTGACAACATGGATAACTCTGAGTACCATGAGAAGACACAAGGTCAGTACAACATGATGTTCGTACCTAAAGATGACGAGACACTGCAAGCTATGATGGCTCTTGGTTTCCCTGAGGTTTCTATGGGTAACAAGATGGTCAAGTCTCTTGACTACGCTGACGGTGCTCTGGGTATGAAGCTCAAGCGTCCTAACGTACACCCTTCTGGTTACGAAGGCTTGGGTGGATCACCCGTAGTTACTAAGGGTAAGACTAATTCCCCTTGGGACTTCATCGCTGACGGTGAGATTGGTAACGGCTCTACAGTTGCAGTTAAGATTTCTGTTTACGGTGAAGGATCAACTGCTTCTGTCAAGATGGAACGTGTAGGTATCATTGAGCACGTACCCTTCGAGCAGGGTGTTACTGCTGACGGCTGGTAAGTTCCTCCCCTACCTGAGCACGTAGTTAAACTGCTCAACCTTAACCATTTACAGGAGGTCAAGTTGCAACAGGACTACGACAAACTTCTAATCGACGGAGATGTACTAGCCTATCGTGCAGCTTTCTCCTGTCAGGATAGCTCACAAGAAGATGCTATCGAAAAGCTAGACGACATTGTGTACGAGATACTCAACGAGGTATACTGGGATGCACATGATGATGACATCAAGGACAGCTACATCGTTTACCTAACTGGCAGTGGTAACTTTAGATACGACTACGCAGTCAGCTACCCCTACAAAGGCAACAGAAAGAACACTGAGAAACCCATTCACCTTCGTGCAATCAGAGATCACATGATTGATAACTGGGATGCAGTGGTGTCAGAAGATGAAGAGGCAGATGATCTTATTGGTATCGGTGCTACACACTACGGACCTGACACCATCGTAGCTACCATTGACAAGGACATGCTTCAACTTCCCTGCGTACACTACAACCCTAACAAGAAGACTTGGAAGACAGTGGATGAGTTCGGTGGCCTTAAGTTTTTCTACCACCAAATCCTTACTGGTGACACAGCTGACAACATCGTAGGACTTAAAGGGGTAGGACCTAAGACAGCTGACAAACTACTGGCTGAGGTAAGTACTGAGTGTGATATGTTTAAGGTAGTTCTAGACGCATACGAAGGCGATGTAGACAGGATCATGGAGAACGCAAGGCTGCTCTGGTTGCGTCGTGAAGTGGGTCAAATATGGGAGGCCCCTGAATGCGATTTCGATCTGGACTAGAGGCACGTACTGCTAAGTATCTTCGGTCAAAGAAAGTTAAGTTCACTTACGAGAAGGTCAGGCTACCTTGGATAGACACTAGGCAGAAACACTACACCCCTGACTTCATCCTCTCTAACGGTATTATCATTGAGACTAAGGGCCGTTTTATTTCATCTGATAGAATGAAACACTTGATGGTTAAAGAACAACACCCTGACCTAGACATACGCTTCGTCTTTACAAACCCTAACGCTAGACTATCTAAAGGTTCTAAGACAACGTATGCCATGTGGTGTGAGAAGCATGGTTACAAGTACGCAAAAGAAACAATACCTGAGGAGTGGTTAAATGAGCGTTAAGATTCACAAAGTTCTGGATGGCCCCTACGAGGATGACTACGAGTACTTCTTAGTCTGCCTTGTGGAGGATGACAAAGGTGAGTTGTACCACAATGAGATTTACTTCGAGACAATGGACGCAGCCTACTCACTCATCAAACATCTCTCTAATACTATTGAGGCTGTAGAAATAGACGACGAGGACATTGACAATGTTTGATCTTAGTAGTAGAATTATCGCCCTCGTTGAGAACTTTGGCCTACTCTGGTTACTCGAAGACAATGAGATTACCGAAGAACTTGTAGTAAGATACTTAGTAGACGAGGGGTTTATTGACCCTGAGGACTACTTCAATACTGATGTTGAAATGGAAGAATGGAAGAGATTGGAAGAATGAACTTTAAGGAATACCAAACAAAGGCAGTTAGCTTCGCAGTCTACCCTGCTACACACAAGGTTATCTACCCTACCTTGGGCCTGTGTGGTGAGGCAGGTGAGGTAGCTGAGAAGGTGAAGAAGCAGGTACGTGACAATAAGTTCAGTCGTCACGAGACAGCCAAGGAACTGGGTGACGTGCTCTGGTACTTAGCTAACCTAGCCAACGATCTAGGCTACAGCCTGACAGAGATTGCTGAGAACAACATTGAGAAACTGGAGAGCCGCAAGGAACGTGGTGTCATTCAAGGGTCAGGAGATAACCGATGAGCAACCAACTACCAACAGACTACCAAGCATTCATCCACAAGTCACGGTATGCTAAGTACCATGAGGGTTCAGGTCGTGAGTCATGGGATGATACAGTCACACGTTTCTCTGTTAACGTGATCCGTGACATGGTTGACCCTGAAACTAAGTACCAGCTAGAGCAAGCTATCATGGGCCTTGAGGTCATGCCATCCATGCGTTCACTCATGACAGCTGGTGCTGCTGCTGAACGTGACAACACATGTATGTACAACTGTAGCTACCTAGCCGTAGATGACCTTAAGTCCTTCGATGAGGCTATGTTTATCCTCCTCTGTGGTACTGGTGTCGGCTTCAGTGTTGAACGTCAGTCCATCTCTAAGCTCCCTGAGGTCCCTGAACTGTTCCAGAGTGAGACTAACATTGTCGTCAAGGACAGCAAGGAAGGGTGGGCTAAGGCTTTCCGTCAAGTGATTGCACTCCTGTATAGTGGTGAGATTCCTACGTGGGATGTGTCTAAGGTACGTCCAGCTGGTGCTCCACTCAAGACATTCGGTGGTCGTGCCTCTGGCCCAGCACCTTTGGTTGACCTGTTCAACTTCACTATCAACACATTCAAGAAGGCTGCTGGTCGTAAGCTGTCCTCTGTTGAGTGTCACGATATCATGTGCAAGATTGGTGAGGTAGTAGTCGTTGGTGGTGTACGCCGCAGTGCTATGATCTCTCTGTCTAACCTTTCTGATGACCGTATGCGTTCAGCTAAGAGTGGTGCATGGTGGGAGAACAACCCACAACGTGCCTTGGCTAACAACTCTGTGTCCTACACTGAAAAGCCTGACAACCTGTCCTTCATGAAAGAGTGGATGTCTCTGGTCGAATCAGGCTCAGGTGAACGTGGTATCTTTAATCGTCAGGCATCTAAGAAACAGGCTGCATTGAATGGTCGTCGTGATGCTGACTATGAGTTTGGGACTAACCCATGCAGCGAAATCATCTTGCGTCCAAGCCAGTTCTGTAACCTAACAGAGTGCGTAGTACGAGCTACTGATAACATTGACACACTGTCTGAGAAGGTACGCCTAGCTACTATCCTTGGTACGATCCAGTCCACCTACGTTAAGTTCCCGTACCTGCGTAAGCAATGGATAGACAACACGTCTGAAGAACGTCTGCTTGGTGTGTCCCTTACAGGTATCATGGACAACCCACTGATGACCTTGAAGAACAAAGGATTGGATAAGACCCTTGCTCACCTTAAAGAAGTTGCAGTTGCTACCAATGCTGAGTGGGCTGCTAAACTTGGTATTCCTGTTGCTGCTGCTATTACTTGTGTCAAGCCATCAGGCACGGTATCCCAGCTGGTTAATAGTGCCTCAGGAATCCATGCCCGTCACTCACCCTACTATATTCGCACCGTTAGAGGTGACAACAAAGACCCTCTCACCCAGTTCATGAAGGACCAAGGTATCCCTAGTGAGCCTGACGCCTTCAAGCCTGACCAGACTACAGTGTTTAGCTTCCCACAGAAGGCCCCTAAAGGTGCTGTGTGCACTAAGGACATGACTGCTATCGAACAACTAGAGATGTGGTTGATGTATCAACGTAACTGGTGTGAGCATAAACCCTCAGTCACCATCAATGTTAAGGGTGAGGAGTGGCTAGAGGTAGGAGCCTTCGTGTACAAACACTTCGATGAGATGTCAGGTGTTTCATTCCTACCGTTCAATGAGCACACGTACCAGCAAGCACCCTATCAGGACTGCGGCAAGAGAGACTATGAGATTCTCAAGTCGTGTATGCCTGATCGTATTGACTGGTCTAAGCTTTCAGAGTATGAGAATGAGGACAACACATCTGGTAGTCAGACGTTAGCTTGCTCTGGTGACTCATGTGAAATCGTAGACTTAACCTAAGGATAACTTATGTACACTGTCATAACTCGCAACCAATGTAACTTCTGTGACACAGCCAAAGCCCTGTTGAAAGGAGCAGGGCAAGGCTACACAGAGTATAACGTACAGTCCGATAGCTCTAAGTGGGTACTGACCCTGATGAAACAGGCAGGTCTTAAGACTGTACCTCAAATCTTTTCTTCTAGTGGTACTCACATTGGAGGGTACACTGAGTTGCAAGAGTTCTTCGGGAAGTTAGAAGGGAGTGACGCATGACAGCTGTACGTAAGCAATTCAACAGGGCCTTGTATGAGGCATACGATAGCCCAGCCCGTGATGCCTTGGTCTCCTACTTGGAGGCTAAGGGTCACACCATTGTCAACAACGAAGAGAACTACAACGTAGACGTGGTGTCACAGAAGGATGGGTTCACTTACTTTAACGAAGCTGAGGTTAAGACTGCATGGAAGAGTGATTGGCCTACACACTGGACTGAGATTCGTATCCCTGAACGTAAGCAACGTCTCCTTGACAAACACAACCCTGATGATTCCAATGTCCTTAACTTCTACATCTTTCGTCCTGACTTCAAACAGGCATGGCGTATCAAGGACACACTGTTGACACAGGATAGTCTTAAGGAAGCCAAGGGACGATACATCCAGAAGGGTGAGAAGTTCTTTCATATCCCCTACACAGAAGCAGAGTTGATTAAGCTATGATGCAGTTGGACCTGTTCCAAGAGCTAAAGAATCAAGAAGAGGACGGACTAAGACACAAGAAGTGTTATGTCTGCGGAGATACTAAACCTCATATAAAGCAATACTTTGATATAGGTGTATCAACTAAGTCTGGCCTAGTTCACCTAAAGGGTCTGTGTAAAAACTGCAGTAGGCAGGGTTCTAAAATAGCTAAAGAGTTAAGGTCTTTACACTTAAGTGTCAAAACAGAAAACTGTGATTGTTGCGGTAGGCATGTAAGTGAACTAAAGAGAGACTTTCACCTAGACCACTGTTATAAGACTGGTAAGTTTAGAGGGTGGCTTTGCCCTCAGTGTAACAGGGGTATAGGTAACTTAGGGGAATCCGTTGAAGGCCTAGAAAAAGCTATAGAGTATTTAAGGAAATCAGATGAGCAATGAACCTCCAAAGAAACAGACACGTACCCGTCGCAAGACTACCTACAAGGGAGCCTCAGCTAAGAAGACCTCAGGTATCATCCCTCGTACTGACAACCAAGGTAAGTTACTTCAAGCCCTAACCAGTAGCAGTCAGGTGTTTATCCTTGGGCCAGCTGGTACAGGTAAGACCTACGTCACTGCCACCTACGCAGCTGACCAGTATACACTCAAGGAGGTTGACAAGATCGTGGTCACCCGTCCTCACGTAGCTGTAGGTAAGGAACTAGGGTTCTTGAAAGGAGACCTACATGAGAAGACTATGCCTTGGGCTTTACCTGTCTTGGACGTTCTGGAGAAACACCTTGGCAAGGGAGCAGTCGAAACAGGGATAAAGAATGGCAACATTGAGATGGCTCCTCTTGCTCTTATGCGGGGCCGTAGCTTCGATAATGCCTTCATAATTGTAGACGAAGCACAGAACATCACAACACACGAACTTAAGATGCTGTTGACAAGGGTAGGTGAGGGGTCAACGATTGTCCTTAACGGTGATGCACAACAGTCAGACCTAAAGGAAGCAGATGGCCTATCTAAAGTTATCCACCTAGCTAAGAAGCACATGCTTGATGTACCTATCATCGAGTTTGGGGTTGACGACATTGTTAGAAGTGGTATATGTGCTGAGTGGGTTAAGGTATTCATGAAGGAGAACTTGTAATGGCTAAGTGGAACATAGAGAATCTAGCACACGCAGATGTAAAGCAACACGAGTACGAGGATGTAGTTAACAAACCTGCTCACTACGGTGATGGTGCTATCGAATGTATTGACTACATGAAGGACAACATGGACCACATGATGTTCATGGGCTACCTAGAGGGCAATGCTAAGAAGTACATGCACCGTTACCGATACAAAGGTAAACCAGTAGAAGACCTACGCAAGGCACGGTGGTACTTGGATCGTTTGATTACTGAAATGGAGGGAGGTTAGTATGTTTAGTTTGATTGCTGTAGTCTGTCAGGGTTTTGTTTGTGTCAGCTTCACTCCTCCTAAAGTCTACACTACTGAGACGGCTTGTATGGAAGATGCCCTTGTTCTATACAGAACTGTACAAGACACTCCTGAAAGAGAACTCATTAACATGGACTGCTACGAGTGGCAGGATAAAGTGTAACTTCTCTTAGCTCAACTGGATAGAGCAAGTCACTTCTAATGACTAGGTTGTAGGTTCGAGTCCTACAGAGAAGACCAATAACAAAAGCCCCCTTGGAAATTAATCCTTGGGGGCTTCTTATTAGTAACCACTCTTGCTTTTCATTTTCTTCTTACCCTTGGTAGCAGCCTTGTGCTTACTACCCTTCATCAAAGAACCATCTGGCATGTAGTGGTAGCCCTTAGGTGCTTTCTTTCTAGTAGGTTTCTTAGCCATTGTTACCTCCTCTTTGCAGTCTTAGCTGCTTGCTTAAAGTTCTTAGCAGTAGGAGCACCTTTGCTGCCTACCTTCCTCATCTTCTCACCTGATCCAGCTGCTATCCGTTTCCGTTTAGCATGGATGTTTGCGTATAGTCCTTTAGCCATTACCACTTCACCTTGTTAGCCCAGTATGCTGCACTCATCTTGCCCTTCTTAATGTTCTTGGCATGACGAGCCTTGAACGCTTTGTTCCTAGCTGTGCCATCTGGACTACCCTTGACACCCTTCTGACCAAAGCGGATGATCTTTTCTTTACCGTTCTCACAAGCCTTAACAACATGAGACTTAGATGCGTGGTCAGGTGTAGTGCGAGGGGTGTTGCACTTCATCTTTGACTTGTCTAGTCTTTTACTGGACACGATCTCTCTCCATCATTACCTTTATAGAGTTGATGTTCTCATCAATACGAGCCATAGCTACAGCCTGAGCCTGTACACTGGCCTCAAGAGCAATCAATCTTGACTCATGTCTTACAATCTCTCTAGTGTTACTCTCAATCTCACTGTCAAGTGAAGCTACAAACCACACAAGAGCTACAGTTTGCATGACGATAGCAAATATAAACGTCATAGGTACGGATTTGTTTAGATGCCAAGCGTTATCAACCACGGTATTTCCCCATTGTTATTGTTTTTAAGAAGCCTCTCCACATCTCTTGAGGAGATGGTAGTACCCAGCCTAAGATTAGTAGAAGGATTACCCAAGGAGGGATGTCCTCGTTTATTACGTTCAGTGAGTCGATAGCCCCACTAGGAGTGACACCAGTGTTGACTGTATCAGCCTTGATGATGTCACCTACCTGAGCACCCGTCTGGTTGTTCTCCTGCCCCGCCTGTACGTTAGCTGCTACGTTAGGGCCACCCCCACCTAGAAGGGAGAGAGGGTTACCTAGACAGCCTGACAGGAGGAGGATGAGGGTAAGAGAAGCTAGGAGTTTCATTAGTTAGTTACCTGCTCCACCAGCCGCAATACCTGCTGTAATCGAAGCAATAACTTCTGGAGACGTTTGCTCTAGGGACTGGGTTGTAATACGTCTTACTCTGAACCCGCCTTCATAGTATCTTCTTATCGTATCAGGAGAGTATCTACTTGTCTGAACTCTATCCTGTTGATTACCTCCAATAGCAAGAATTGTTCCGTCTTCCTCTACGTCAACAACAAAACTTATGTGGCCTTTACCCCATCCAAAACTGCCATCAGACTGCCTATTTGGATTTTTATTGAAGACAATTACGTCTCCTGTCTGTACCGCATCGAGAGAACCTGCGTATGTTCTACCTGTTGTAGGGTTATGGTTGTATACTTCTTCGCCTATATCTTGGTAGTTCCACGCAAGGTTAGGGTTTTGTTGTGCAAGCGATGGTACTTCTACCCCAAGACTTCTGAAGATATGCCCTGCAAAAGCAGCACACCAAGGTTGTTTATCAGGATCAATGCCTTGTAACAGACCCCTCATAGCCCTCCTAAATTCTGGGTTTTCCTCTTCGATACCGTAGGCGTTATCTGCAATCCAAGTGATAGCATCGTCTCCTACCTCAGGTGTAGGTAGTGCGCCTGAGAAAGAAGCTCCATCAAAGATAGCTCTGTTAATATCTGTAGGAGAGTCACCCTCCGTCTGTTGTACGTTTTCTGCTATCTCTGTAGGGAGTTGTTCAATGACAACTTCTTTGGTTTGTTCAGGAGTATTAGGAGCCTCTACAACAGGGGCACCTTCTACAGGTAAGTTAATCTCTTGACCAACCATTACGTTGTTGAAGTCAGTAATGTCAGGGTTAGCGTCTTTCAACTGATCTAGTGTGAACGTGTTTTCGGATGCGATCTTAGAGAACGTATCTCCTCCTTGGGTCGTGTAAGTAACAGGAGCCTCAGTAGGAGCAGCCATCGCCTCACTCTCACTCGTAAAGAAAGCAATCTGATCATCTGTCAGATTATCTAATGCGTCTTGAGTAGCTTCGTCTAGTACACCAGTACGGGGTAGACCAAACAGCTCTTGAGCATCCTGAACAGCATTCGAAGTGTTCCTGCCATAGACACCATCAACCTCTCCAACACTTGTACCAAGTCTGACTAGGGCTGTTTGAGCAGCACGGATGTCTCCGTTAGGTCCAGCATCTCTATCGCCTGTTCTGTATACGTTACCAGTAAGAGCAACGGTATCGTTTCCTACGTCTACAGTAGGGGCATGTCTTTCCCGACTGGCATCTCTTTCTTGTGCTCTTCGTTCCCGACTGGCAGCTCTTTCTTGTGCTCTTCGTTCCCGACTGGCATCTCTTTCTTGTGCTCTTCGTTCATATCTTTCTTGATCTCCTTCTACTCCTAGTCTCCGACCTTCTCGATCTGCTAGTACTCCCTGTATCCGAGCTTCTTGATCTGCTTCTACTCCTTGTCTCCGAGCTTCTTGATCTGCTTCTACTCCTTGTCTCCGAGCTGCTATATCTGCTTCTGCTAATTGTCTCCGTCTGTCTAAGGATGTAGGTGCAGCTGTAGGACGTGCAACTGGAGGTAAGGATTCTAAAGGAGCAGTACCTCCATCTCTAACAGGAGGAAGGGTTGCCTCTGTGATAGGAGTCCCTGTGGTCATTCCACCTCCACCAACAGGGGCTGGTGTTAAAATCGGGTCGTCTAGTTCTGTGTGCCAAGCCATTATATTTTCCTTAAGGTTTAGTACGGATGTTGCCATCAGGGTCACGCCAACGAGTGCCAGAAGGAAGCGCATTGTATTCCTCTATCCCATTAGGAGTTATGACCTCATCACCACCGTCACCCCTATCATTGTTAGCAACCTGTGATCCTTCTCTCCTCTGTGACACAAGACCTGTTGGGTCTCTGTAGTAGGCCCCCGTTGGTACAGCTTGATACATCTCAGCAGTCATGCCCGTTTCAGTAGTGAAGGTAATGGGGTCTTGCTCAGTGCCTGAACCTTGTACTCCCATAGAAGTAAGAGGAGCTTCAGGTGCAGGTGCAGTAGATGTAGGTTCGTCAGGTGCAGGTGCAGTAGATGTAGGTTCGTCAGGTGCAATACCCTCACTGTGGATTAGCTCAACTAGGCCCGTGTCAATACCTGCACGTTGCATAAGACCAGCCATAATTCTCTGTGCAGCTACAGTGTCTCTAAGGTCAGCATAGTCACGGCCAAGACGACCAGCCCAAGTCCTTGCGTTAGGGTTATCAATACGACGACCTCTGTCATTCATCAAAGCTACAAGGCTACCGTTGTACAACTCATTAGCATAGTTGTTAAGAGCATTGATCTCACCACGAGAGAACACACCAGTGTCAGGATTGATTGTGACGTTTCCTGTGGAGTCTACGTTAAGGTTTCCTCTTGAAAGGGCTGCACGAGACGTAAGGGCAAGTTCAGCCGCTTGTGCCATTAGTGCGTTCTGCACTCTAGCTTCTGTCATTGCGTGTGCTTCTGGGTCGATGTTCTTAAGAGCACCTAGAGTAGTGAAGAACTCAGGGCGGAACACACCTTGAAGGTACGAAGGCTCAAACAGTCTGTTAGATGTAGCAATCGCAGCTGTGATCTGACCTGCGCCACCAACAAAACCATTACGTACATCTGGGTCCTGAATACCTCTACCGTTTGTAGAAGCTACCATAAGACCGTTAGCTACGTCGATAAGGTTCACACGATCTTTGGCTGTAAGACCTGCTTCCTGCTCTCTTCTAAGTTGACCAGCAGAAACAGCTAGAGGAGAGTTAAGTCTCTCAAGGAAGCTAGGGTCGTGCAGACCATCAGTCGTGATTGCAATAGCTTGTGCGACTGGCATCTGTGCTGGAGTAACAGCTGGAGTACCTGCTGGTGGGAGTGTAGTTGTGGTGACAGCAGGAGTGAGTACTGACGTAGCGGTAGCTGGTTCACCTGCTGGAGTAACAGCTGGAGTACCTGTAGGAGTAGGGGTCTGAGCAAGGGGAGCTTGACCAGCCTGAGTGTCAGGTGCTGGAGGATTAAGGACATCGTTAAATGGTGTGAAGTCTAAGTTAGAAGCTTCAAGTCCTACTTGACCAACTACACCAAGAACCTCTGCACGGGAGTCCCTAATAGCAGCTTGAATAAGGTCTGCGTTAGCTGTGAAGAACTGAGTACGACCCTCAGGTGTTTGCAATGCAGCGGCTGCAAGGGCTGCGTTAGCCCCACCCTCTTGTCCTGCCTGAGCAAGGAGAACTCTAGTTGCAGCCTGTAGCATCTCAGTTGATTGTAGGTCAAGGGTCTGTGCGTCTACTGCTTGAATCTGTACGATAAGTGCATCAAGAGCATCTAGCTTTTCTGTGATAGGAGCATACAAGCTTGCGTCCACACCCGTTGGTCTGGTCAAGACTGTACGTAGTACACTAAGGTTGTTCTGAAGACCTATGATAGACTCAACAGATACGTCACCACCACTTGCTTCGATGGACAGTCCTTCTAAGGCTACCTGTGTCAGAGAACCGATCAAGCCATCTGCACGGGCTGCAAAGGCTGGGAAGTCCGCATTAGACCCATCTGTAAAGGTTGACGCAGCTAGAAGGTCAGCCTCGTTACTCTGGTAAATACGGTAGGCCAGAGACATGACAGCTTCTTCTGTGGGTTGTTGACCTGATTGTACAATCTGTCTTTCAGCCAAAGAAATGTAAGCTGGGTTCTCACCCAAGGCTTGCATCATAGTGTTCGATGCGGCATCCATTGGGTCAATGACGCTGATGTCAATCCCCGTAGTGCGGAGAATAAGGTTAGCTTCTTCTGTACCAATCTGTTGACCACTTGTCTCGTAAGAAGCTACCAGACCACCAACCCTAGCACGGACCTGTGCGGGGTCATCAACACCATTAAGGCTGTACAGACCCTCAGCTAAGGCTCCGTAAGCAGCCTGATTAACCTGACCTTGAGTAGGTTGGGCGGCTTGGGCTGCTCTATTCCTAGCTGCTTGGATACCTAGCAAGCCTTCACCAATACTTGCCAGACCCCCTACTGTACTAGCCAAAGCGCTGGAGGGTAAGGCATTAGAGGGGGCGACATACCTAGGGATATCGACACCTGCATCATTAACTTCAAGGGAGAATCCAGCCATTTTATTACCTCTGCTGTTCCATAATTCGTGCTTCGTATGGAAGCCCAAGTCTTATAGCATTACGCATGATCTGCATCTGTTGGTCAGAGTTTACCATGCTTCTTTGAATTGATAGTTTTAGCTCGTTAGAGAGTGGTAACGTCCAGAGGTAGTCCATAGTTTGACCGTAAAGTTGAATACCAGTCTCAATGTCCTCAGGATTACTAGACGTCATGTCTGTCAAAGCTTGACGAGATAGCTCTAGTATTTCATTACGGTAGCCTTGGTACTCTTGGTTAGCTTCTCTTACTATCTCATTGTAGTTGTACCAGTTGTTGACTGCTGCAATCTGAGCACCGAAGGCAACAGCACCAGCTGCTGACATTCTCTCGTCACCGTCAGAAGTACCTGCCGCAGTTCTGTTAGTTCTACTCTGGTACTGACCAGTGAAGATAAGTTCTCTGATCTTAATTACCTTATCTACAGTGGATATGTTTCTTAAGGTGTACTCAAGGTCTTCATTAAAGATGTACCAGCGTTGACCCTGTACAGAACTAAGTGTTCGAGTCAAGCCACTCCAGATATCGTTGGTGATAGAACCTGACGGACCAAACAAGGTCTCCACAATACTATCCTCAAACAGACCACTAAACACATCCGTAAGCTGACCTAAGGGAGCTACACGTTCTCCATAAGCTGTGTCAACTCCAAGAAAATCTCCAATAAGGTGGTCACCTAGACCATACTTAATATCGTTGTAGAACTTGACTGATTCAGGATCGTTAGGATCGAAGCCCATCTTCTCAGTGATGAACCCAGCAGTGCTACCTAAGCCCATTCCCGTCAGACCCCACAGAGGACCCATGACAGCAGCCATCCTTAGTTTTTCACCTACTGTAAAGTCTCTACCGATAGTGATGTTCTCTAAAGCTCTGAAGGAGAATGACAACCACTGAGCAGGTACTCTAGCTGGTCCTTGGGTCCATGCCCCTTTACCACTTGTGGTCATCCTGAAGCTTAGGTCTTGCTCTCTGTTTGCAATCCAGCGAAGACCTGTGGGACTAAAAGCATCCTCACCTACTCTCTTAGAGCCATGCTCAAGAACAGCTGTGGTCATTGACATGACACGAGTAATGGATTCACCAGTCCTGAAAGGGAGTGTACTCGCATCCAGAAGCTTACGTGCACCCTGCGCTGCTCTACCCGTTAGGTTAGAGGCAGAAGCGTAGTTCTCAACACCCTGAAGTTCTACGATCTGGTTGTCAATGTTAGCTCTACCACTTTCTTTGATGTACCTTACAATGTTAGTAAGTTCTTCTTCTGTGGCGATCTTAGTAGCAGCTGCACGTTTAATAGCTACTCGTGCTGCATCATCAGGTAAAGAAGCAATAAGCCTAACAGGAGCACCTAGCATCAAAGCTCTTGCACCCTGTATAGGCGATGCACCTACTATGGTCAAGCTATGTAAACCTTGTAGAAGGAACTGGTCAGGGGTATAGAAACCAAACTTAGAATAAAAACCAACTTGCAACAGTCTAGAGGATACATCAGTCTTTGTCAAGTCAAGTTTAATTCCAGTTCCACTGAAGATTGACTCAGTTGCAGTTTTAGTAAACTTCTCCCAACCACGGCTAATTCTTGTGTGCTCACCCATACGGCGCAACAGTATGTTTTGTTGTTCTAAGAGTTGACCAACGATATCTTTAGAGTCGCCAGCTGTGCTAACAGTAGCGCCTCGTATTAGACCTTGATAATCATCTGCACCTATACCCGCAGGGAACTCAACTGCGTCAGTAGTACGGGCAAGCTTTACCCAGCCCTCCATAGCATCTTTAGTTGCAGCTGCGTTAGCATACTTGTAAACCTCAGAGCCGAACTGATCTGCAATGGCTGAGATAGGGTTAGCGTTAACTGCCTGACCACCTCCGTAGTTCATCAAAGGAGTATCTCTACGGCGCATGTTAATACGACTGTTAACCAAGTCACCGAAGCTTCCTAGCTTAGTGAGGGATGGGTCAGTACCTGCATCTTTGATTGTGATCTTTTCGTCACGTGCCTTAGCTGCGAACTCTTCTGTAAAACGGAAACGGTGTTTAGCTCCAACTCTAAGCAAGTCACTAAAGTCAGTGATGTTAGGGTTCCAGTCGTTGTTCCTGCGAATAAGAGCATTCATCTCTTCGGTTTGTTTAGCAGTCAAACGCAGGTCTTGAAGGTTCTTGACAGCTGCTGCCTCAAGAAGCTCTTTAACTTCACGAGTAATGTTGTTAAGTTGCCTTACCGCAGTTTTAGCTTGCTTTTGACCGAAGGAACCTAAGATTGTCTTGAAGGCTGAGTTGACGGTGTTACCTGAGGCAAGAGTGGTCTCAGTAGCTGAACCTACAAACCAGCGCATGTCACTGTTGTCACGAGGGCCACCTACGTTGTATGGCATGACGTCAAGCTTATTGGGCTGACGTGCCTGACGCACACCAGTTACATAGAGGTGTTCAACAAATGTGTCTGGAACCTTGAATACGATAGCATCACCTGAAACCTCAGAAGGTCTCATGCTCATGCCAGATGTGACGTCCAACACAAGTTCATCCTCAGGGATAGATGACAGAGGTGTACGGTAGCCTAGGTCTACATAATCGTCTGCAAGCTCTAAGATTTCACCACCTTCATTGACAACCTGTTTAAGACGAGCACTGGAGGAGATGTGCCAAGCTGTGTCACTTACGTCAAGGACAGCTGTATAGGCTCTGACTACTTTGTCACTTGGAAACTGACCGTATGCTTCAGCATAGAGAGCCTTGAAGGAAATACCATCAGGCGCTGCTCTCATGTAGGACAAGTCACCATCACGTAGACGTTCAAAGAAGTCTCTCAGGTTAACTTGTTCTGTTCTGCGGAGAGATGATACTGCTTTTCTGTAAGGCTTAAACAATGCAGGAATATCTGAAATCTTAGCTTCAGCTTGCATAATCTTAGCACCAACACGAGGACCTAAGTTCTTTGTGTCACCACTTTGAATGTTACGTAGGAGGTTGGTGACGACATCTGCCCTCTGAACTACCTCAGCCATGTCACCTGCACCAGTAAGGTCCAAGCGTTTCTCAACCTGAATGAAGTAACCAACAGCCTCATCTGCATCTGGTACATCTGCTGCTTTTACAACAGTCAAGGCTGGGTCTCTAGAGGCAATCTTCTCAGCTGCTTCTCTAGTTGGAAATGCACCACCAGTACCTTCCTTACCAAAGGTAGCCCTGATCTTATAATTGTTGCTTCCTTCGTCAATAACTCTTGACAACCTAATGCCTACGTCAGAAGTTCCTTTGATGATTGAATCAGCAGCTTCATCTGCAAGTTGACGGATGGTGGCCTCAGGTAAATACTCACCGAAGTGACCACTCTTGTTAATAGCCTCAAGCTTCTCAAATAGCTCAGGCTTCCTTGCTTGGTTACGGTACGTTACTGGTGATGGACGACGCAAGGTAGACGCACCAGCTACAGGGTCAAGGCTCTCGTCTACGATTGCACGACCTGCCATGATTTTATCTGTCTGGATACCTTCACGTTCTACGTAACGACCAAGAGCAGTACCTGCTTCAACCTCACCAGCTACCTCAGCGATAGCATCCACTGCACGACGAGAACTTCCAAGTGATTTTACAGTCCTAGCTCCAATGGCTCCGATACCGTAGGCGTCAGCTGCACCCATGACGGCATTGAAATGACCAAAGGGGTCATCACCTAGGAATTGTTCATCATTAACAATCTTGTAAAGATTCCAGATAGAATCCTCAGAGAAGACACCCTCGTTACTGCGTTCTTCGATGTAGTCTTTAGCCCAATCCTCAAACTCTCTAGGAGTAAGAGTCAAGAAGGCATCTTGAATATCACTACCTTCTCTGTTAGAACGATAAGTCAGGTTCTCAATAGAACCAATAGTCATCTCTCTAAGGATGTTGACATCAAGGAACGTAAGAATCTTACTGAAGATGCCTTGTTCATTCTCATCAAACTTCTCAGCCATAAGTCTGTCAAAGATTTCAGTGTTAGCCACAACCCTAGCTGCGTAAGGGTTTACGTCTGGATTAGCTAAAACAAGAGACTGGTTAAAGATAAAATCAGAGGCTGTCATGTCTTGCTCTCTGGCAATACGATCAGCTGCACGTTCTGAAGCCTCCTCAGGGGAGACACCATCCTCGTAGTCTTGGTCAATCTGTTCTTGGAGTGGGTAGTTCTCCCTAGCGTTACCCTCAGCTACAACACGAAGGGTCTCATCACCAGAATCCCTAGCTGACTCAATGTCAATAGTCGGGATTTCCAAGGCAAACGAGAGGTCAGTGTTAATAGAGATTTGACGTTCAGTGTTGTGAAGAAGGCTAGGTCGTGCAGCAGGTTCATAGGAACCAGCAATAGCAGCTTCGTTCTCAAGTTCAGCTTGGATGGTGAGTCTGGTCATTAGTTTTAATTCCTAGTTAATCAAAAAGAGTACTAAAGTCTGTTTGAGCACCTTTGAAAGCCAAACCAGAAATACTACCGAAGGCAGATGATCTGGCATTATATCCTGCTGCGACGCCTTGGTATCCTATTGCTTGGCTTTGTGCTTGAAAGAGGTTATTCTGTAAACCTTGCTGCACACCTGAATATCCTAGATTAGCTCCGAACTGAGAGGTAGCTGAGGAAAGACCCCCAGAAAAACCTGAGCCACCTGCCACACCAGCTGCCGTAGCTTGGTTCTGTATCTGTGCACGTTGAATAAGGTTCTGACGAATAGCCTGTCTACGTGATCTGTTAGCCTGTGCTTGGGCCTGTTGACGTTGAACCTCAACGCCTCTTTGTTGAGCCTCAGCTGCTCTTCCTTGAGCCTTGGCTGCTTTATTGGATTGAACAACAGAGGCTACGCCTGACGCCGCACCTACTGCCGCTAGTATGAGGGGTAATCCTGACATTTCACTTTCCTTTGTATCTTTGTATTGAGTGACCTTCGTTACTTCCTACATATTCAAAGGACAGTAAACTTAGGAGTCTCAGTAATTTATTGTTTTCTTCTGGACAGGCTACAAAGATGTATTCGTAACCACACTCTTCAAAGAACCCAGCCCAATCAGACAACAGTTGCTTCATATCCTTAAAGCAAGTTAAGTTAAACTTATGAACGACAGGAAGGTGAAGAATAACGAAGTTAGCGCCATACTCAAGGTCAACATCAAAGTAGACCCCTTTAATAGCTTTGAATCTTTTAGACTCTATGTCCATCTAAAACCTTCCGTTAGAAGCCTGTATCATACCCCATCCAAGAAGGATGAAGTCCTTACCTGCTTCACTCTCAAACCTAAGGCGAACTGAACGTCCATGTCCTCTGATCTTAAGGCGAGTAGTGACGACTTCCTCAGGATAACCAAAGTTGTCGAGATTGTTAGTGTCAACTACAACAGGATACTTAAGCCTATACGCTTGCTGTCCAGTTGTAAAGGTATCTTTGAAGTCCCATGCACTTGACACAAGAAGAGAGGATGGTCTCTTAGCTACGTACTGACCACCTGAAAGCTCGAAGCCCTCCTCAGTCAGACGAGAGTAGACTACACAGTAAGGTGCGTTCTTCTTAGCTACCAAGTCACCAATGAAGTTGTAACCAGCCTCAGCGTAGGAAGTGTAAGCAGCTGTACCCCAGTCAACAAAGTCTGTGCTAGTGAATGCTGCGAAGGTAAGCTTGTTTGTAGCCCCGTTACGAGACAGGAGAATAACGGAAGGTGATCCACTCTGGAAGGAACTCTCCACTGTGTTAACGACATCATCTCCAGCGGAGGTAACTACATCATCACCAAGAGAAGTAACTACGTCACGTACAAGAGGCTCTGAGCCGTAGCCTGAATAGAATGTAGGAGCTACTACGTAGGTGTTACCTGAAGTTTCATCCTCAATTCTCTGAGGGTAGAAAGCCTGTAGTGTTACGTCTAGAACGAGTACGTTGTTAAACTTAGAGGACTTAGTCTCACCCTTATCTGGGTAGAACCAGTAGGCTCTCTTAGAGATACCATCATAACAAGCTACTACCTTTTCCTTGACCTCTTGATCAATGTTATCCCATAGAGTTTGGATAGTAGTCTGGCTGATGTTAGTTGCTGAGGCTTGCCCTGATACTTGGTCATAGCTAAATGCGTGGATACCAAAGCGTGACCACCAGAGAGGAGACCCATCAATAGACAGGAAGCTTTCAGGGGACTCAATACCAATCTCAGATACACGGTTGATGGAGTAAGTAGTAGCTGAGAACACATCGTCAACACCTGTAATCTGCCATACACCATTCTCAGCAAACACAAACAAGGATGACTTGAAGGAGTAGAGAAGCTTAATTCCTACACACTCAGGAATCTTAATGACACCACCATCTGTATCAAGAAGTGTATTTGCGTACTCAGCTGTAGGGTCGGCTACCTGATAGCAAGTACCAAAGTCCTTTTCACTTTCAATAAGTTTAGAGAAGAGAATGTTACCTGAGTTCTTTGCACTATCTAGTCCTGCGTAGAACACACGACCTGAGAATGCAGTAGCTGACTTAAATCTAGACCCTTCAACGTCAGGAGTAATTCCTGCTACACCTGAGGCTGCACTACGGTCCATGCTAAAGAAGTTAAGAATAAAGTGACCGTTGCCATCCAGTGTGTTACCTGAACCTACCTTCTCCCACTCAGCTGGGTCAAACTGATCATCGGCGTCTTTGCCTGAGAACCAAGGGTGGGTCAAAGGAGGGTAGGTGGAACCTTGTGTACCAACCCACCAAGAAAGAGCAGTGCTGAGACCCCGACCTACATTTCTTTCACCCCAACCTACGTTAAGAGTGTCGTACTTTCTTTGAACACTTGTAGACGCCTCTGCAACAGAAGTAGAATAAGTGTCAGTATCCCCGATAAACTCAAAGTCTCTTACTTTGTGAGTAATAGCTACGGGAGTGTTGATTGTGTTAGTACCAGAATTGTACTCAATATAAAAACTATCTAAGGCTGCTGAGGTTACAACAAGGTATCCCTTAATAGAAGCGAACTGACACTTAGCATTCTCAGCGCCAACAGAACCTGAGTACTCAAATGCAGTCAGGTCTACATTAAAGGTTTCCTCAGCACCTGAGTAAGGCAGTGACCCCTTATTATAGAAGTAAAGAGTTGAGTCATTCTGAACAACCAAGAACTCTTTACCTGAGATACCACCTGCGTTAGTCCACTCACCTGTGTGAACCAAAGAAGTATCCGTTACGCTAAAGCTAGAGTCCGCATAGCTGGTCTCAAAGGCTACGCCTAAGCGTCTACGACGAGAACCATCTTTACGTAAGTCACAGTTAAGTTCGTCAACTGAGGCTCCCTCAGGAAACGTAAGTTCTCCAGCCTCAGTGATGAGACCTTTAACAAAGTTGTTAACCGTTGCTTGGCTGTATCTTTGTGGCATCAGTGCTCTTTCGTTTCTTACGTTCTGCGGAGAAGTTATCACGACGAACTGTGGCTGATTCTTTAGAGTTAGCTAGGTAAGACTCAAGGGCCTTCCTTGCTGACGTAGAGCCTGTGTAGAGGCCCTTAAGCTTGTCAGGGACCCTACCTGTGTCAGAAGTGATACACCACATCCCAGTGCCGTTATCTGCGGCTTTAACGGTCCACACACAGTTGAAGTTAGGGTGACGGTATTCGACTACACCGTCTTTAATCTTAACGTCCATAGTGATTCCGTGTGTTAGCTTTGCGGGTACGATACATATCGTTCTGTACAGCGGACTTTAGACGACGAGCAGCTTGTTCAATCTTAGGGTCACTGCCAGCCTTAAACAAGGAGAAGCAGGTAGACTTAGCTTCAGCTAGAAGGAGAGGCATCATAGTGCTGTCTAGGTCAGGCTCAAAGCTGTCTGAGATAGTAAAGGATGGGTAGATAGTACCAAAGGCTTTGGTCTTAGTAGCTGACAAGATTGATTCTACAGATGCGTTGTAAGCATTCATAACAATGTGTTCATCGTCAAATGATGTGTAGTACGTAGGCATCTGATCGTTAACAACCACAATGCTAGTCTCACCGTCAGTGTCAGTAATGACCACGTTACCATCAGAAGACGGCATTGACGTGAAGAAGTCGATAGGCTCTACATACTTAATCTCTTGATACTCTACACCACCAGTGGTGGATACGTTGTAATAAAGCTCAGTGATTTCTTTGACACCCTCTGGATACTTAAAGTAAACAGGACGGGCAAGCTCAGAGAGTGATGTGATGTTAAAGGATTGGTTTAGCTCAGGCACTGTACGAGCAGCGATAATGTTATTATACACATCCTCGACTACAGAAGCAACCTGTAAAGCTTCGGTGGTATCAGAAATACTGTTGACAGACTCTGAATCCATGTCAGACAGAATGGACTGTACGATATCTAGGAGTGTAGTTCTCATTACGTGTGCTCCACAACAACTGAGATAACGAAGTCTACATGGGTTGTAGCCCCTCCGTCTGTCTCAAGTAAAATGTAGTCGCTGTCTGTAGGTGTGTTGTTGGACGAAGGGTTAACTGTGTCTACGTCACCAGAAGCTGATCCAGATTGAGTAATGGTAAGAGTACCCATAGTAGCTGCTAAAGAGTTCTTAACAGTTACAACTACGTCTGATCCTGCAATAGCCCCTGCAATGACAGATGTGACACGACTGACTGTACCTGCAAAAGGAATGGGTAGGTAGAATGATTGTGCTGAGGATATATCAGTGAAGTGCACTGTAAAGACAGAACGCCTATGGTCCTGCCATGCTCCTGATCCTGAGCCATTAGCTACATACACCTTACTAGCAGCAGCCGTAGCTACACCCTTAGGTTCATGTAAGTAAGGATCAGTAAGGTTGCTATGGTTGATGTTAGCCATGATGTAGTAGCTCCTTAGGTATACTCTATATATGTACCCTCAGGGGCACATCCGCAGGATACAAGTATTTTCAGACCTGTCAAGAATAAAAGTAGTAAGAGGAGGAGATTTCTCCCCTCCCCTAAGTTAGCTTAAGCCATTGGCTTTGTAAGAACAGAAACCATGTTCTCTGGACGGTACAGCTTCATACCGTAACGTGCAGTAGTAACGAACTCTGTACGCTGGTAGTCTTTGTTGTACTCTGTGTCCACTTCAGGCATCTGACGCCATGCACCAACAAACGGCAAGACAGATTGGTCAGCCGAGAAGAACAAGTTGTTGATTGCGTTAGCTGGAGCAGCAACACCACTGACAGTCTCTGAAGCTTTCGTTGCAAGGTAGTTAGATGTGTAAACATCAAAACCATAAATGTTAGCAACAAAGGACATACCAGAAGCGATACCAGTATTGACGATACCTTCCCAACGTGGGTTGTTAGATACAGATGTCAAGGATGAGAGGGTATTCATCTCAAACTCAACAGACGGATCAACGATAGCCACAAGGTTACGCTGTGGTACTTTACCAGTCTTCAATGCACGAAGAGCTTTTGCGAAGTCTTCGACTGCAATAACACCACCAGTACCTGAACCAACCATACGGTGAGCAACACCGTTTACGTTGTTAGGGTCAGCAGCTGTTTGACCAGTCTGGGCAAGCTTCATGATGTCTGTTTCCAGACGTTCCATCAAAGCACGTTCCTGAAGTGGAACAAACTGAGACATGATCTGGTTGGAGTAGTAGACATCCTGCATCGCTTTGTTAGTGATGTAGTTGCTTGACTGAAGGTAGTCAGTGATAGTGAAGGTGAACTGTGCGTCGTCAATCGCAGTGTAGGATACTGCTGCATCTTCAACGTAGTCTGCAACTGTTGCATCACCCAAGGATGGAATCTTGAATGTATCACCATCAGGGAAATCACTCAACCAGTTGACATATTTCATGCCTTGCATTTCGTCACGCAAGATTTGTTTAAGTTCAGCGGACCAAACTTCTGCACGTTTGGCAAGAGCCAATGTTGCTACGGTATTACCAGCCATTATATTTCTCCTAAATTAGCTGTAGAACTTCCCACCAAGTTTTTCGGCATCTGCCATCATTTGTTGTTGAAACTTGGGAGAGAAGTAAAGGGATTTGTTCTCACGACGAACTTGCTGATAGTAAGCAAAGTTTTTATCGTTAGAACTACTCATGTTAACGCCTTCGGTTCGTACTGAACCGCTGACAAGAGGGTTGGTCTGTCGGGGCTTTTCTCCGATCAAAGTAAAGAATGCGTTAGGGGATTCCTGTGCAATCTCTTTGAGTCGGTCCATTGACATACCTAGTTCTTTTGCTTTGTCACTAATGACCTCAGAGGCATCAGTACCAAAACTCTTGTTCAACTCTTCGTCAACCATCTTCAAGTTCTGCAATAGCAGCGCCTGTTGATCACGTTGAGTCAGCGTCTTTTCTACAAGGCTCTTTAGGTCATCCTCGCTAAGGGTTTGGTTGGTGTTACCGTCCTCAGCGCCACCGCTATTGTTTGCCATTTGAGAGGAACCTGCGGTGCGATCAGGGGCCTTACTCTCAGCTTGGGACATCACGCTGTCATTATACTCTTTCTTGTTAAGCTCAGTTCGCATTTCTGCGAGTTGTTCTTCGAGAGTCTTAATGTAACCGTCAGCCTGTAACTTTCCTTTAGCTAGTACTTCAGGGTTGCGCCAGTTGTCACCTTTGGCTTGTGCGAGTTTGTCTACGAAAGACTCTTGGGTTTGAGTTGTTTCTGCGACTTGCTCACTGGCCTGACTAGCGTCTGTGGTTTGACCACCGTCAGTAAATACCATTTGTTATTCCTTATCTAGTGTTATCATTTCAAGCACCGTGGTTAGTGCTCTGTTATACCCGTTCCTGTCTGCTTGCTTGTAAGCCCATGAGGGACAATCATAGTCAGAGGATGGAACAGTCTCTTTGAGCATTGGCTCAAGGATTTCTTTAAGGCGGTCAAGAGGCTCACGCTGTGACAGGATTGCCTGTTTGACCGATGCTTTATCTTTTTGTGTCTTACACTTCTGGAACCAGCTGGACTTCATTAGAGGCCCTTCTCAGCCATGATCTGCTGCTGCTCTTCAAACTGAACCTCAGCCTCAGTAGCAACCTTCTGCGTATCCATCTGCTCTTTGATAGCTACGTTCTCAGAGAAGAGTGAAGGTTCACCTAGTTCCTCAGTAAGAACTCTTGCGAACTCCTTACCTGACAAGTGAACTGCTACACTAGGATCAGAAGCTTTGATCTGGTAGAGTTGTGTCAAGGTCTGGATTCTACGTGCTCTCTCAGCAAAGTGACGAGCACCAATAGGAACGATCTTGCCGTTACCTTTGATGTCTTCCTTAGAGATATCTTGGAAGAAAGAAACACCTGTGTCTGAGTTAAGGACTCTAACAACATCGACGTAGTTCATCTGACGACGAGCAGCTTCGAGCATTGCATTGAGGATTGGCTCAAGGAACACACGTTCAAAGTGAGCAGTCTTGTGTTGGAAGATACGACCAGCTGAGGTCATCAGGGACTGTACTTCAAACGCTGTCTTCTCACCAGCAGAACGGATACCCATAGCTTCACGAGGAGCACCAGCCATCATCTCCATCTTGTTCTCTAGAGATTGAATCTGGAAGTCTGCGTTAAGTGCCGTGGCGTCAGGGGCAAGGTAACCTACGTCACCCTCCTCACCAATATAGATACGTTCAGCAGGGGCAAAGTCGAAGTCCTCTACGTCGCCACGAATCTTAAGCATAGGGTAGGCGATCTGATCGAACACGTCAGCCTTAAGGTTCTCCAAGTGGTCAATGCGGTACTGCATACCTACGAGGTTATCCAGAGGACCCATAGCATAAAGGTTGTCAGGACGTTCACGCCAGCCAGCGTGGAACACAGGAGCAGTACCTAACCAGCTAGGGTTCTGCTCGTTGAAGATGACGTAGGAACGGTCAACTACAGTAATGACACGGTTGTTATGGAACTCACCTTTGTCAGCATCATAGATGTCACCGTAGAACGTAAGGACCTCTACGTAGTTAGACTCGTAGTACTCCTGAAGAGAACCAAAACCATCAGCAGTGAATGCGTTAGCCTTAGCAACATCAACGTCTGAACCAGATACGGCTGACCGATTAGCCAACATCTTATCAAAGATTTCTTGGTAGTATGCGTTGTCTACGGTCTCGTCAATCCTACGTTTAATCTCACCTACAGTAAGAAGGCTACGTACAATCTTAGGTGCTTGATCGAAGTCAGCTGCTGTAGGGTTGAAGCAGATATCGAAGGGAGATATACGTACTAGGCGAGGACCTACGTACTTAACTGTACGACTACCGTCATCATACTCAGTGTAATCGTTGACATACTCAACAGTAGCAAAGCAGTTGCCGTACTGAATATAGTCGTTGACAAGACGGTTAACTGTAGTCTCGAACTTAGACTCAGTAATCTTGTTTTCCATGTAAGCTTGGATTACGTCACGCTTCTGCTTAGTGTTAGCATCTGGGTCAGAGGCATGAAACTTAAACCACTTCTGCTGTGGGAACAGAGTTGACACATAGTTAGCGTGAAGGTTATCAGCAATCTGTGTTAACTTAGGTGTGGTAGTTGAGTTAGTCCAAGGCAACTTCTTGTTAGAAGTCGTGCTTGTGTCAGTGGCGTAAATGTAATTACGCAGTTCCTTCCACTCGTCTAACTTACCCTGACGGGCATTGTTCCATGAGGTCCAACGATCTGCAATCTCTACTGCGAGAGAGTGGGGATCAATCATACTATTTAGGTCTACTGTAGTGCCAGCCATTAGAAGCTAACCCCTCCAAATCTTTCGTTGAATTGAACCACATTGTCTTTGCGGCGGCGTATTGTTCTTGAAGGCTTAATAGCCATGTCAACAACTGAAGCTAAGGCGTCGATAACATCATCGTGTGGTGGATTACGTGTTGACAACTCTTCTTCTAGAATCTGTGTGTTGCCGCCTCTGTAGTGCCAGATGCTCAGGTTGTCGTACCTAGGCTCAAGTGCAGCTGAGATACGTTCCTGCTTACTACCGTGACCCTTGTTAGGTCTGAACTCTTCAATGCTCAAAGACAAACCATGTTGCTTGACTAGCTCTTTGAGTTGCTTAACGATAGCTACCTGAGCTACTGTAGTCTCAGCCCTCATCTTACGGAATGACCATTTAGTGACGAGGTTAAGGATGTGCTCAAAGTAATCTGAGATACGGTCAGTCTTAAATCTGTCGATGTCTAGTACGTAGATGTTATTCTCAGCGTCGATACCTATAACAACAATAGCTGTGTAGTCAGCTTTCTTTGATAGACTAAAGGCGAAGTCAACTGCTGCGAATACGTTAAGTTTCTCTTCCTTGAAGAACCAATACCCGTTATCATTCTTTAGATACTTACGGTCAAAGTACTGGAACTTGTCTGCGCCTACTGGTACGTTGTCAGGGTCAGAAGGATCGTTGTAGTACTGTGCCCTGAACTGACCCTTGTCTAGGTACTGTCCACGTTTCTTAGCTAGAACCCTGATGTCAAAACCAAACCACTTACCGTCTCGTCTCTGCATACGGGGCCAAAGCATCTCGCCTGTACCGTCACCTGAATCCTCTACTGGTCTCTCAAAGATTTCGTAGATGTTATCTTCACCAGTCTTATCACCCTCGTCACTGTACGTGTCTTCTACCATCTGGAGTAGATCATTGTACAAGTCAGCTGGGTGGTAACGTGTACCTACTACCCACTCCTTAGCATCAGCACCTTCGATGGATGACAGCAAAGAGTATTGACTCTTAACTTTGTTACGTCCCTCACCTGTGTAAGCATTCTCATAGACAACAATGTCATCAAGGACTGCAATGTCACAGTGCATACCAGTAAGAGAAGTAGTAAGGCCACCAGTAAACACTGAAGGGTCTCTGACGTTTTCTTTCTTACGGTCTGGGTGATCTAACATAATCTCAGAGTTAGTCCACTTAGTCCGTCTACCCTCATCTGCATGAACGTGCTGAGGCCAATAACGTCTGTAAATCTCTGAAGTTAATATACCTTTAATGAAACCTAACTGCTTCTCCGCAAGGTTAGCGGTAGCAGATATGTAAAGTATACGCAATGTTGGGTTCTTTGTCAACTCCCAAGCGACACGATATGCAATTAATCTTGACTTACCGTGGTCACGAGGAAACAAAAGAAGCTGATGAGACTTAGAATCCTCTCTTGTCCACCACTGACAAACGTCTTCATGACACTGACCAAGTACCTGTTCAGGAGCTACCAACTTAATGAAGGTAACTAGATCAGTCTCAGCTGCATGACGGATTTCTTCTACTGTTGCCATTAGGGTTTAGTAGGCCAAGGCACTGTGTTAGGGAAGTCAGCCTGTGCTGGGATGTCACGAAGGGCCTGACGATAAGTAGCCCACGCAGCCTTATCTACAGGAGCATCAGCAACCTGCGTCCAATCAGAGGCGGTTAAAAGGCTGTCACGTTCTGCACGGGCAGCTACAACAGGGTCTACTGGTTCTGGTTCTGTCTCAGGTGTTGGGACATCCTCTACAGCCCATACAGTACCATCCCATCGTGCTAACTGTTCATCTGTTGTTGGGGGTGGTGCAGTCTCTACGCAACCTGCTGGGATAAGTGTGTTACTTATATCCAAGGGGTCTTGATCTGCTGTTGTAGTGCCTACAAAGACACCATCAATGTCTGTTTGATATACGTTCATATCTGCGTCTCCTTAGTATTTAATGCAAGCAAGCAGAGCAATGTTGCGTGGACGGGTCTCAGTACCACCTGTGGCTGATGTGTAGAACTGGAATCGGTTATAAGTTCCACCTGTCCAAGAAGACACAGGGCCAGCGCTTGTAGCAACTTGACCATATGCACCAGTGTTTGCGCTGTACGATCTTAAACCTTCAAGGTGGTTGTGGGTTTTAAGCTCATCAACCTGAGCAGAACCAAATGCTCGACTACTATCAATACCACGACTATCATCCCAGCCACGCATAAACTCACCACGAAGGTCAGGTACGCTGAACGAACTACCACTGCCACCAAAGGTGTAACCAATAACTGCAAATAGGTCTGCGTAAGTAGTGGTGCTTAGTGATGCGCCGTTAGCTTTGATAAAGCCTGTAGGGGGTGTATTGGCTGCATGGTAAATGACTGCACCTGCTGGTGTACCCGCAACACCAGTCAGGGCAGAGCCATCAATGGCTGGTAACGCTCCTGTTAGGTTAGCCGAAGTGAGGTTAGTAAGCGCAGAACCATCAAGGGCTGGCAGTGTACCCGTTAGCTGGGCCGCTGGTATGGCTGTAAGGGAAGCAGCACTACCCGTCATACCGTTGGGAAAATCAGGTGCGCCAGAGCCAGCCTCATCTGTGATTGTATCTACTTTGATGGTGCTCATGGTGCTATGCTCTCCTCTGCGATAAGGTTGACTGTCGTGCCCCCGTCAAGGGTAACGAACTCATAGGTTACTCTGTTGCCAACAGTCGAGGCGCTGGGTGTTCCTACTACAGCGGCTGGTAGGGTTACTGCTGGAGCCGAACCCAAGTCGTACTCAGCGACATAATCAAGACTATCGAAAGTCACGTAAAACTTTAGACCATCAGGCTTGAAGAATAGGCCACCAAGAGCTGAACCCTGAGCAGCTACAGAGAAGTTCTGTAAGAAGGCTGCTGTAGAGACATCCCAAGCTGTGCTTAAGTCGTACTCGTTTACATCTTTTCCAGCGTTCCCCAACACGTACATCTTCAGTCCATCTGGTTTGAAGGAGATATCAACGGGTACTGTCTCTTCAGTAGCTACAGAAAACAGCTGTAAGAAGACTGCTGTAGAGACATCCCAAGCTGTGCTTAAGTCGTACTCGTTTACTTCATCTCCAGTGTAGCCTGCTATGTACATCTTCAGTCCATCAGGCTTGAAGGATAAACCGGCGGGTTGAGCTTCTTGAGCATTTACAGAGAACGACTGTAAGAGAGAAGCTGTAGTCACATTCCAAGCTGTGCTTAGGTTGTACTCATAGACACTATCACTACTAGGCCCAATCACGTACATCTTAGTGCCATCAGGCTTGAAGAATAGACCATATGGGATTGGTTCTTGAGTACCTACAGAGAAGTTCTGTAAGAAGACTGCTGTAGAGACATCCCAAGCAGTGCTTAGATCGTATTCTCTTACGGTATCACTATTTATGCCCACGACGTACATCTTAGTGCCATCAGGTTTGAAGAAGATGCCAGTAGGGATTGTATCAAAGTCACTTCCAAACGACTGTAAGAAAGAAGCTGTAGAGACATCCCAAGAGTTAGTTAGCGATGGCACAAAACTATAACGCCAACTAGCTTCGGTGGGAACACTAGCAAAGGTTACAGTGGTATCACCTGACAACGTGCCATTGTCGAAGAAGTTGTAAGTGCCCACGTCCAACGAAGGCGTAGTGCCAGTAACTGCTACAGGCTTAAATACAGGCGGAATGACAATACCCGTAAGCCCACTACCGTCACCTGTAGTTGTAAGCAACTCTCCTGCCGCATCGGGAAGGGTCAGGGTACGGTTGGTATTGCTGTTAGGTGAGGCAAGGGTAAACGTACCCGTGCCTGAGTCATCAGGGGATAGAGCTATCTTACTCATGGTGTGCTACCTTCTTCTTCTTCGACCCACGTTGCGGAGGCTTCGTCCCAAGTGTAAAGCAGCCCATCATCAGGCATTGCTGTCGGTGCTTGCCAATGGAAGTTATCGTCTAGCAACCATGAGGCGTGTGGCTTAGGACTTAGGAATACCTTGTTTACTTCGTCCCAAGTGTAACCGATCCCTGCGTAGTTACCTCTGAAGTTATTGTTGTACGAAGTCTGTACCCACAAAAATTCGTCCCCCACAGCACCGGAGTTTATAAAGTCTTTTTCAGACACAATGATTTCTGTGACAATGTTGTTGCTGTCTAATTTTGCGAAATGGCTCATGTCAGATACCTCAAGATGACTATACCAGAACCGCCGCTGCCTCCGGTCAAAGAAGAATGCGAAGCACCTCCACCACCTGATCCTGTGTTTGCTCCAGCCGCACCGCCGTTTCCTCCTAAGATACCAGCGTTACCGTTGTTAAAACCTGAAGTTCCTCCAGCGCCATTCGCTCGCCCAGCGCCTTGCCCAGAACCACCGCCGCCTCCTCCTAGTCCACCAGCACCCGCATTACCCGTGTTATAGGAGTTTCCCCCGCCACCAGCGCCCCAATATAGATTAGAGCCGTAGATGGCAGAAAGAACTCCGTCT